>JGI24158J21664_10005427_pt1 | contig 16670 bp, 8 predicted proteins | sample Ectturendosymbi3_FD_21664 | JGI IMG/M metagenome (IMG submission 21664)
GTTGCCCCTATATCAAAGGGCAGGAGCCAGGAGGTCAATGCCTCCGTTATGCACCCGCTCACCGGCGTTCCTGGTGAAATGGAATAAGACTGAATATGCAACATACATTCGTAATTACAAACTAAAGTTAACCTTCAGAAGAAAGCACCAGTACTGTAACTGCTGAAACAGTATTAACTATCGAACCGTATCTTGCAATAGCTATTGAAGCTTGATCTATCAAATACGAAACGCTTGCAACTGAAACAGAAAACAGCTTCAAAACTTAACCCTCTCTGCCTTAACTACTTGCTATTGAAAAAACTTGGCTACACATTCCCGAAAAGCAATTACCATTGTCAGTGTGTGGGAGGCGGGGGTGCAGGGGGTACAAACACCCTTCCAAAATTCTGGTTTGTCGAAAATCTGCACAAAACCCCTGAACATCTGGGCAAAATCCCTGAAAATCCGGGCAAAATGGCGCCCCATGTTTGCAGAAACACACATGGAGACCTTTTTTGGAGGTCATACCAAAAATGGTAATCATGATCTTTGTGGGAGAAAATTTGTTGGCAATAAAGTCGCACAAAAAATCTTTTCGGGCAAGTTTTGGGAAATTCGATCAAAAATCCTTCGCACCCCCAAAACTTTGCCTGCTCCCACACCTATGACCATTGTTACGATTAAAAGAACGAATTACTGAGGGCATCTAAAACCATTCTTCTTTCATTTTCGTTGGAAACGGACCCCATGTTTAAATAATACTTTGGGCTTCGTACCTGCGCTACACAAGCAGCTTTGATTGAAAGTGTAAGTTTGCGTGCGTTCGTACGCGTAGCGCGGGCCCCCCCTTGGCGCGGGGCCCGATTGGAAGCAATCGGTCTGATCGGCTAAAGGCCGGTCCTGCCTTCAGTTCCCTGACATCTTTCCTCTCAACTCCCAATCGGAAGCTCAACTAATCCCACCAACATACAACGTCCAAAAAACTTGGCAAAATTAAAACATTTTAATTACATTTTATGTTTTCCACAATGTGAACCCCTTTTCTGGTCTTAGTAACATTAAACGGAAAACTGCGAATGTAATTTTGGTGTGGGCGACATCAGGTCGGAGTGACCCTGTTTCCAATTGACGGTCAACAGCGGAACCACCACATATCACAAGAATATGCAAAAAAATCTTACTTCATATCGAACCCAAGACTATTTGAAAGCAAGTCTTTGTAGCCCGGTGAAATAGCTGTTGGCCGAACTTCCACCTGGTATTCAACGTACTGGCATTCTTGGGGGCAGTTGCATTTCGTCTGGTCGAAAATGTCTGCAAAGTTACCAGCAATTCATCGCAATTTATAGTAAAAATACGAAAGAACGTTTTTCAATGTGAAAATTCCTATTCAGCGCTTTTTTCTAATAACGTATTTAATGTTTTTGTTTCGATTCCGNGTGTTACGTGTAGTTTCCACAGCTTAAATTTTACGACAGCGAAAAATGGCAATGACTGAAAAAGGTTCATTAAAATTCATTCAAACCTTTGGATAAGACTTACTTGAATGTTCGTCGAAAGCGTCGCTCAGGTACTTCTTACAGTGCAGTGTTTCATGCAGCGTGCAGACAGATCCGTTACCAGGCATGTGTATAAACTTGCAACCGCAAACATCTAACGCATGCCTACTCTCGCACTCGAGAAGGCATTTTTCTCTAGAATATTCATCGAAAAATGTGAGATTGGTTGATCCGCACTGACCATATGGAGGTGGCTGTTGAAATAGGAATAGTGTGTTTTGATGCAAAACTTTGAGTGAATCTTTTAGTAAATCCTGCAAAAACTAGGTGGCAGCAATCAGTCGCTTGGCAATTGTTTCGCTTTGAGTTTCCACCAGCGCGTTTATGCATATCAATTCTTTACATTTCTTTACATCAGCTAATTTCAACGTCTTCTATTAGCCTGTTTTAAATTAGACCCGGATTTGAGAGCTTAAGGCACACGAAGGATAGAGTACAGCATAAAGGATATCTGAAACAACAGAAAATATTTGCTTGAATGATTTTTTGAAGTCACCATGACGTGCACTTATTTCTACTTTTACTTTCACACAAATGTTTATATTTTTCATCTGCAGCAAGAATTCTTATCTGAGATAAAATTTAACATTGGGAGTAAATTTTATCTAGCATGTAGATAAAGTTGGATGGCCATTTGTAGCAATCGGCAATCTTTTTCAATAGTTATAAACTAGAAGTGTTGCCTTGGATTAAGATTCAAACCAATGCTTGATAGCATCTTTTTGTGTGGACCATTGCCTCTGAGCCAGTTTCATCTAGAGGAACTTCAGCTACCGTTATTGAAAAGTGCTTTTATTACAGTATATTGCATCATGCAGTTAACCTATTTTGTGCGTTATGTCACAGATATGCAACAATAAACTACATAAATATATGCCAGTTATGGAATATTTAAACATCAGAATCGTTCTGATTCCATTCAGCTTCGTTGAACTCATCATCCTTGCAAATATCTTGCCTGCTACCTAGTTTTAGAGCTTGACTCCGTTGTCCGTGAGCTTCAACGCTAAACTGGGCAACAATACAAGGGCAGACGAACTGTAAAACGGCTTTTACCAGCAGTTGAACCTCTCTTCGCGCAATAGTTACGTCAGTGGTATATCCAGGAACTATAGAGAATCCTTTGTCCCGCAAGAAGTGCACTTGTGTTTCAGGAGCATGTACAGTGACCCGTATACCGTAGTATGGCATACGAGGCCCGTATGTCCACTCGGAAGCATTGACAAAATCGGCCATGTCCAAACCTCCTTCCTGCCCTATAGAAATAACTATCGATGCAGGTTGGAACTTTGAAGATTTGCATTTTGATAGCACATTCTCTTACTGAGTTTAAAAGCCAAGGTTATAGCATTTGGTAACTACGATATCTGCCTCAGACGTTGAAAGAATTTTGCAACTAGGTTATTCAAAAGCAAAAGCATTTTAAATTTTAAGCAGAAAAAACGCGATTCTACCACTTATTTGTCATAACGAATAGTGAAAGCTTCGTGTTTTTAATATGAATTTTCACTCTGAAAGTCTAAAAGCGAAAAAACCTGCAGGTCTAAACACTGTTGCGACAGAATTCAGAAATCCTAACGCTTTTTTTCAGACATTCAATCACAGTAAAAAGTACCTATTTAGCTCGGTTTTAGGCGAAACATGCACTTATCTCGTAGACGTTACAAAGCTTCTACATTATTGGTTTGAAAAGCAACTCGTGTTGTGGTGAAGAATTACTTTGTCGGATTGTTTTCAAGCTTTTGTGCGTCTCGCACAAACTTTTCGAAACCTTTAAATGCTAAGGACAGGTACGCAATCTAAATTCTGTTACATATGTTGCTCAACAAGCTGGATGCTCGAGTCAAAGCGCGTTTGAGTTGTTTGTATTTTCACTGAAATTGTAAATGCCTAAACGTGCGATTTCTTTTTAATCTTCTCACGTGCTGTGCTTGAACCAAAAAGATGTTATTTTGAAAAGTTCCTGACACAAGGATTTTGCTGCTTTTTCAACTTCTTTGATTTTTACTATTCAGAGCAGAACCCCACTGACCTTATTGATTGCAAGCTTTTAGTACATACACTTCTTTCAAAGCATTTGCAGGGCTGCTCGATTCAAACAAATATTTTATGCACAATAAATATTCGGTAGAGTTATGTAGCGTATTTTAACTTGGATATTGCTAGAAAGTCTAGAAAAATGACTGCGCTCAGAAACATTTATTGGTAAAATGTAACAAACTCGTTGTTTCTTTTTTCCAAGGGTATTTTAAACAAGCTGTATTGCCCGCTCGTGCGGAGAACAGAAAACGCTCGAATTCATTTCATGTACCTTTTTTATCAAAAAAAATTCTGCGCCAAGGCAACTGTACTTAGTTTTTCCAGCTTGTGCGGTGTTCACTGTATGAACATTTCAAATACAAGGAAAAGGGTTTCAAAAATATATTCCCATCGTTTACTGCCTTTCAAATTTTCAGTGTGGTGGAAATATTTCACCTGCAGAATCTTGATATTTGAAGTGTTGCTTGCGGCTTGCATCGAAGACGTAGCAGTAGCCGTAATCTGTCAAAGTCAACTTGAAGAGAGTTTTGTCGCAAGATCTTCCTTTGTACAAACATCTAGGAGAATTTGAAAAGAAAGAAGAAACTCAATTCAAACAAACCTGCGATCACCTGCATTGCTCTTGTTTTTTGCCAAATCAACTGCATTGCTCTTGTTTTTTTTTCTGGCATGCCTTGATGAATGATCTTGATGCAGCTCATTCTGTTACTACACAAGCGAAAACCAAAGCTTAATCACTTGGAGTGATGCGGTGTGTCAGAATCAGTGGCGTGCAGAGGGGGGCGAGGCGAACGGGCGACGCCATGGGCATCCAAGGCAGGGGGGCATCCAAAGAGTGAAATTACAAAAATTAAAATGCTGTGACCAGATGATTTTTCCTATTGTGAGGCTACTAATACATGCTGCCAGGGTCGGATTTAGCTGGTGCGAGGCTCTAAGCTAATCCACTTGTGAGGTCCTCTTCCACTGTTACGAGGAAAAACTGGAAAAGCGTTAATCAATTTGTGCAAAGCCGGGAATGACGATACTGCCGCTCTAAAATTACGGTTAATAAAAATTTTTAAATCATTGTTAGATTGCCCCACGATCACTGTTCTTGTTGCTGCCTTCGACGCAAAAACTTTCAATGGAGAGAAATTCTTGAAATCTTGCTTGGCTGGCGGGAACAGCATTATTAATTTCCACAGGCAAACCAACATGAAAACGTCACGGTTAAATATTTGACAAAACACATGGCCTACGTTTTTTTTATAAATTTCACATCTGTGTTTTCTTATCTGTGCTCAAAAAACAAACATACTGCACATATGTGTGGCAGTATAAAGACGTTAAAGCACAACGTGAGGAACACGTTTCGACTCGCTTACCACGGCTCTAAAAATCTCACACAAACGAGCAAAACACGTCAAGTGAAATGCACCCAAATGGTTTCAAGTTGCAACTACTACGTTCACGATTCGCATGTTTGTTACTTTATCAGACTGCTAAAAATCGAACGAAACGAAACCGTCGGGCGAAAGGATGTGAAGTTTAAGCCTGCAACGTCGCCAGAAAGTCTTGCGCAGGGGTCTTGACATTCTGAGAATTTGATAAAACCTCCACTGATTTATAGTGTTTAATATTTCCGTTTGGAGGGGTTAAGCCAACCAATGCTCACCGTGGCGACGAGACTGCTTTAAACTTCCCTTATGCTGTCATTATTGAAACACGTATTAAGAAATAAAAAGATGTAATCATAACATCAAGTAAAGCTTAACAAAGCACAGTAAACAATTAAAAAGGTTTTGTCCTGGAATTTTTCATAGCAAAATCGTCTAGGAATTCATTAAAATCTATTTGCCTACGTTTGTCGTTTTGCACCGAATGCTTAGTGTGGACACTGGACAACCTCTCCTGGAACATTGCGGTCCTTCATTTTTAATTCCTTTGAATCTTGAAAAAAAACTTTCTGATGAGCAGTAAGTGACCACCAAGCTAAGAAATAAGGGTCGGCGTAGTTGGATAAACCAAGAACCACTATTCCAAGGCATCAGCAGACCCAAATGCGCTTTTGTCATTTTCTTGCTGTTTCCTTATTCTTTGTCTCTTTGAGGTAGAGTTCTGTGGTTGACAATTGGCAAAGTGACTTTTGCTTGCCATTCAAGCTCATCAAGATCTTCTCTGATTTGCTTGGCATGGGAGCAGTACAAACTTGCGCAAGTACTAAATAGCAACCTGATATCTGAATGATTTTGTTGTAGAAAATTAAAATAGAGAAAATCACCTCTAAAATACCAAACGAGCTTTACGTAATAGAAACGCTAACAAAACTACAGTATTTCTCAGAAGAAGAAATTATGTTTTTATTGTAGGATAACGCTGCTCACCCTAAACATAGCTCCTATCTGCAGTACAACCTTAAGCTTTGATCAGGTGCATTTCAAACAGGAACAGCCACAAACAAGTTCTTTCGCCTAATTAACACGTAACAATCGGTACGATTCAACAAACACAGGACGCAGTCAACGTGCTTTGATTATATCGACGCAATACTGTACTCGACATGCGGCTTGACCAAGTTCAACGATGACATTGGGATTCATGGAAACTCGGAAGACTCTGGCTTTATCAACTCGAAATCTGATTAGGTGAAACAACTAAAATTCATTAATAATTAAGACATAAATTTTTGACGAATATTTGTCGAACTGATAATAGACCGGCAATTGACTCCGTGCGCATCACAGTTTGCTGGAGGCCCCCTTGGATCTTGAGGCCCTAGGCTTAAGCCTACACAGCCTATTGGTAAATCCAGCCCTGCATGCTGGATGTATTTAAATTTTCGAAACTTGTTTTTTGTCAACACTAACCTTACGTATTCAAATGCCAGTAATTCTCACATTCTTCAATATCAGGAACCTTTACTACAGGTGTGCGGTGTACACTCAATCAGACTGATAATGACGTGATTTTTTCCACATCGTGCGATCAAGAGAAAATCACAAAAAAGGATTGAAAGATAATTATGGACGTCTAGCTAAATTTCTCAGCCAAAATTTCAAAACTTTCCTAATTCAACTTGCTTGATTCAGCTGACCTTTTTTGCATCACTAATTTCACATTTCCTTTTTGGAGGTAGCAACGCTATGTGTGCGCTGATACAGCGACACACCTGTGCTTGCAATATGTGCATCATTTCAAGCTTCGTCGTTAATTGGCAGTTCAGGCGTATTGATCATAACGGCTCACACAAGCCCGTATCTATTCTGTGTCCCCAGTGGTTGCACATACAGTTTAAAACTACTGGACATAGTTTAAAAAATTTGGGCCCCTCTCAGAAAACTCTTCGCCCCCCAAACATTTTATCAATCCACTCACTCCAAAGCCACATGTCGTGTTCTTTTAGGCTAGCATACCAGTCTAGCGCTTCCAAACATGAAATTTGAAAAGAGGTAGAACATTTAAAAATGTATTTCAAATAATAACGAAAAACTGGAACTTTTAAACACCGTTCAAAAATTAATTTTTGTTCAGCGAAGTGCCACCCCCCTTAAAGTTCCGCCCAGGGCCCGCGACCCCAGGCCCTCCCTCTTGCTACGCCACTGGTCCGCTATCCCAACCGCATACTTTCTCTGCTCGAGTGCTATTCGACGAGACGTTCGCGCAGCCTGATGTTATTGCAGTTGTGGACTGCCCTGTCGTAGCGTTGAGTGTGTTTTACTTACCCCACTGTTTTTAATGCGCAGACTGACATTTTTGCAGTTGTGAACTGCGCTGACGTAGCACCGACTGTGTTCTACACCCCTGTTTCACGCATTGCCGGATATTTTTGCAGTTATGAACTGCTCTGTCTTAGCGTTGAGTGCTGTGTTTTCCTCGGGTATCCTAACTTAGAGCGCTGAATGAATGTTGGTTACAGTGAGATTTATACAACAATGAATAGGGAGAGTGCGCATGGAAAAATATGCATGTTGTGTGAAAAAAGGTCGTCAAAACAGTGGTTTGCAAACGTGAATATGACGTCATATTGTTACGTCACAAACAGCGTATAACCAGTAACAATGACCACTATAAGCAATTGCTCAATACTAAAATTTGGTAGGGGGTTATGCAATCAACCAGTTGCCCGGGCACACCAGACGTCTGCACGCCACTCAGGGCCGTCGCCAGGATTTCGCAGCAGGGGGGCCCAAAAACCAGAAGGGGGGCCACATTTAAAAAATACTGTATTGGATGTATGCAGCAACCGGGGAGCCAAACGTGAAATGGGGGGCACAGATTTCAAATGGGGGGGCCAGGCACCACTGGTCCCCCACTGGCGACGGCCCTAACGCCACTGGTCAGAGTTAGCGATTCTGATAAACACTTCCTAAGACGAAAGGCTAATACTTTGTTGTACGTTGCGATAATTTCCTGATTTGAATTGCATACTGCGAATGTGTTTGCCATTGGTTTGCTATATATTGTTTTTTCACAGTTTGGCAATTTTTTAAGGAAAGCCCTCAAATGGTGCATTGTCTGAGTGATTAAATTTTTTGCCATTCCCGACGGAGAGTCGAAATTGCATTCCAGTCACAAGGTATTTTCAGAATTTCGTTATGATTCTCGAAACTTTAGTTAAATTTGCAGTCAACATCTGTTAGATTGTAACTAGATTACGCGTGTATATATATCACGATATCTTCGTGGAACTAAATGAAAAAAAATTAAGTACAAGATAAATGAAAATTTGAAAGCAACTATGGAACTTAGCGTTTTCAAACATTTGCAGTCACAGGCCCCTAGTATATCCGAATAAAAGGTTGGGACCTCTCAAGAAGAAATGTTGCACTAAATGTTCGAAATTAGGTTTTAATTATCGTAGTAGTAATCAAAATGCATGCATGGGCGTCGGAAGGATTTTTTCCGGGGGGGGGAGCGATAGGGGATTTTCCCAAAAATTTTTCCAGGGGGGGCCAAAAGTGGTGAAATTTGGTGTTTACCCCTCGAAATTAAAAAAACAACCATTTTTTGCTAAGAATTTCAAAATCCAGGGGGGCTAAGGCTCCCCCCTGCCCTCCCCTTCCGACGCCCGTGAATGCATTTGCAAAGCCTATTAGCCCTTTAGAAATGTCAGAGCAAAGCCTATGAGCCCTTTAAATGACGTACATGGACCCACAATTACATTCACGGGCCCCAGGTTAAGAACCAGTGAAATAAATTTTCATTTAATTTTGAAGTAAAACGTTTTGTATGTGAGTGCAAAAATCTTGAGCACTTAAGGTGCAGTTTTAATTTTTTAATTTAAAGCCTTTTGAAGTACATTTACTAGTTTTAGGTTTGTCACTAGACGTAAGTCGTTCCAATAGGACAAACAGTATAAACATTTACTTATCAGTGGCTATTCAATAGCAATATCCAGAAATGCCTTACTGATAGCAAAAAGTAAACCTTTGACATTCCTACCGTTTTCCCTTCTAAACTCAAGCCCCCACAAGCCTTGTCAACGTCGAACAGACACAATAATGACAAAATCATTGGAACCAAGAAGACTATAGTCATAGACACACCATGGAAATTTAATTAACGTTCTTTGTATAAATCTTCCAAATCTGTTAACCGTGGCTACTCAAGGTTTTTGTCCCGTGTGAGATCTTACTTCTCGTTTTCATGTTTTTCAACAGATGGTTAACCAACCTGGAGCTGCAGGGTTTGTATGCAAAAACTTACCTGAGTTGGCTCTTGTAATACTAAAAAATTCTCAGTTCCACAGAACTTTTAATTTTTATGTTTGCACCTCAATTGGACAAAGAAAGATCTGACAACGATATTCATTTAAAAGGTTCTGGATGTCAAAGCTGCGAAGTCTATTTTAAAAAAGAACTTGTTCAGTCCATTTTATTTTGGATTATATTTTATGATAGCGGAGCCTCACCAATGTCGGAACTAACAGATTTCAATCTTATCAAGAAACATAGATGAAGTAATCAGGAAACTAAAGTTTGTTCGCAGAACGTCGAACCAGCATTGAGTTATATAGAAACAAAATAGATTCATGTGTTGAGAGAAATGACGTCATCGTCCACGCGCCCAGTCAATACTACTGAAAATCACTTACATCACCACAAATACAGTATTGTCAAACATTAAAGACCTGAAAGATTCTGATAATTAATCAGAAATACGCTCAAGGACTAACGTTCAACGTGGTTTTGATCTAAGGGAGTTGTGCAATAATAATCCGTTTTTAGCTCAGCATAATTTCTGTCCTATACGTCCTATAGAGTTGCAGGAGTTAGTAATTGGCATGTAACATTTTTGTTCTTGTATCAGCAAAAACAAAAGTATTATATGCCAATTACTAACAACTCTATATTTTTGCATCAGCAATTCCATTTTTTTCGCCACCTTAACTTTTCATAAATTCGTGCCCGTCTGAATAGACTTATAAAACACTGTGCTGGCATGATGCTGAAAGGTTACGGCAAAAGTAATTATGGACAAGACACAAATTAAGAGGTTAGCTTTTCAAACTTTTACGGACCGCTTCAGACATTTGTTTGTCATCTTTACTTGACACAAAAGAAACTCACACCATAGGAATGAAAGCATTGGTGGTATTTAGCATAAACTCCTCGATGTTCAAGTCGTCAAGGGCCATGAAATTGTGAGTTCGGTTTGTTGGGGGGACAAATCTGGATGCATAAACGTACTTGATTGCATCCCGTTGCTTTGGAGTGAGTTTGCTCTTTCTGTAAAAATTTTCGAAAAAGAATGAAACGATTAATAATAACAATCAAACTTTACAATTATAAAGTATACAATTCAAAGAAATTGTACTTTCTGAACGTTTCTAGCGGCGGCTTGTATATACCCCGCATACCCATACATTTTTCTTTCCTACATTTCTAAAACGCTTCATTTTGACATGAAAAATATAGCTAAAGCTATGCTGTGCAAGAGTCAACAAAATAACTAGGGTTTGTACGTTACACAAAAACAACACTTCTTACATTTCGGTCTGGATTTAATGGAACGTGTCTCGCAATCTTGGAAACCATATCAGAAAACTTACGTTGCGGGCAAAGAAGGTTTTAAACGAAGCAAGAGGAAGTGACCATGCCAAGTTGAGATACGCTGGCAAACAGCTACAAGTGAAATTACCAACTTTTTAGACAGACATTTCGAAATAAATCTCAGCACCTTTGTCAAAAGTTAGTGGAATAAGAACTAAGCATATATTAGCTTGTATGCTGGCAACAAATGCGTCGATAGTTTTTATCTAGTGCTGGAGCATAAAGCATCTTCAGACCTAAATTTTATTTAAAGTAAAAAAGTAAACGAAAGCAAAATTTCTTCGATGGCCACTAGTGTCCGATAAATAGGCTGAACACAATGCCCCAGTCTAGAGACTAAAGTAGAAAACATTAGTTAGTCCTCGAAAACTCAGCAGTTAGTACTGTTACGGTACCAGTTGAGCAAAAAATGTTAACTCAATAAAGAAGTGATTTGTTACTCGTGTTTAGAGCTAGCTTTTTCAAACCAAATTTGGCTTTCTGTTCGATGTCCAAGGCCCTTATACGGTCCTGAGTGTGAGAAACTAAAATCTGTGTGTAACAATTTAGGAGCTGTGCGTAGTTCGTATGTAGATGGCAAGCAATTATACGACAATATTCTAGATTGCAAAATGTTAGTTTCAAGTTGTGCAACTTAAAATCATCACGTCGTGAAGTCCTGACATTCTTCGAATTGCTTTGCAAATAATGCTGACGATGGATGTATCTATTGCAAGCTGCGAGCGATCTTTCAGTAAACTGAAACTGGTGCTTTCATACCTTCGAGCTTCAATGACAAGAATAAGTCAGGTCAGATTGTGTGATCTAACTTTGATAAGTATAGAAAGGGGCATTTTGTGTGATTTAACCGAAAAAGCTGGATGTATTTATGTTTCGATGGAATTGTGTTTTTCGAACACAATTGGTACATGATTTGTATTAAAAATTTATTGTACAATCCAATTTAACTGTGTTTCTTTTTAAAAGAAATTGTCGTTTGCAGTTGCAATATGTTGTTTGATTTTTTTGTAAGATACGCAAGTTTGTCGGGCAACACCATGCAGGCCTATAAATTAGGATTACGTTATTATTTGAATGTTTTTATATTCCTCTAAAAAAAACAAATAAGCATAGATGTATGGTCCTTATGGATAACTTATATTTTATCTGCTGAAAAGTTTAAACCAAAAATAAACACAAATATCTTTCGTTTAAAAACATTTATTTTCTACACGGTTTGACTTTGGTGAAAAATTGTGCCTATATCCAAGATTTAAATTATTAGAAAGGGTGGACATTTCAACATTGCCTTGGGCGCTATTTTGCATAGATACGTCACTGCCATAAACGGTTGCATTTTGAGTCCATAGCAGCCTTAGGTTTTTCAACGTATGTTGTCAGTTTTCAAATACAAATGATTTTATCTAGCTTGTTTTTAGATTTTGAAACGATTTTGTACAAGTTTACAACGCGTAGGAGTACTCAGTTGTCACAGATTTGTACTCACCGGAACATGTTGTAGTTGCAGATAGTGACTGCTGGAAACTCACTTCTTTGTTCAAATTTAGTTCGCATTTTAGATGTTGTTGGATAGGCCAGGTAGGACGAAAATGCTTCATAAATGACGTACGAGCAATATCCCATGCCAATCAAAACAACGAGAAGCCATAACAACCTAAAGAATTAATCAGAATGATTAGTTGCAATTTTTCGTTGGTTTGCTTTTTGCTTGATGTAAATGAGGTCAGGTGCTGTGAAAAAAGCATTTTAACTGCCCATGACCTTCGTCCCATGTTTCAGTCTTAGTGCCAGGCATAGAGTGAAGAAGTATGGTTATGCAAATCTATCAACGCGCAAGCGAATGGCCTATCCCATACGTTAGCAAGCCTTATTGAACACATAACTTCGTTATAGGACAAAATACAGTTGGCCAATGCTTGTGTATTACCGTCAAAGATCTTCTTATGCTCTGTTGCAACCGTTACTTTCACGAGTCTGTAGAATCACTGGGAAGGTTTTCGCGGTTTGCATTAAATAACGCCTGCAATGTATTTCCATTTATTTCGCTATAACTGGTGTTAGATGCTTAGAACATTTGTTCCAGAACAACTCTAAACGACTAAACACATTCAATTAGTATTTCTTTGTTCTTATTTCGCCTAGCAGACATTTTTTCTCAAGATCGATGACATTCATAACAAGCTAAATCAAAGAAGAGCGATAAAAAATGACTATTCCTAATCTTCAATGTTTGTCATTCGAAACCTTCCTTTCAGAGAATCTTACAATAAACTCTTGCTGAATCTTACAAAGGGAAAACAAGAAAGTTTCTCGAAGCATAACGCCAGGATAGTTTTCCCCCCAAAACTCAAAAACATATCTTTTTAATTTGAATATGTTTACCTCCGTATTCGGTGAATTTCTCGCATGAAAATGTATCGGACGCCATGCATAGTGACTGAATCCATAAATCTGTACACTTTGTACGTCAGAGTAAATGACGCCACATCAGCGGGATCGTGCAGTTCCTCGTTACTATTTTTGCTGACCCATGCTTTGACAACCTTTGTGACTACCTCATCCTTGTACTGGGGATCGTTGATATTTTTCACTTTCATTGTTGGAAACTTTTGCATAATGTTAAATACTCAGCTGTGGGGGACAAGCTGCACATCTGAATGTATAACAAAACGCTGACGATACAGTATGCTGTTTTGTAATCTTTAGCAAACATTGAACTAAATCATAAAAAAAGAATTAAGTATTATTTTGACAAATATTGGTAGCTTTTCCTGATTCAAAATTTGCAGTTATTATTATGAAACATAACGATGGGTTGTTTACCCAACTAGCTTAGCGTCGCAGCAAACAAGCATAAATCAGAATGTTGTTAAACCGCATGTCTTTGCACGTTTGAATAAACATATGTAAATTATTGCATTTCGATTGACCCAACGTCTCAATGACAACTTAGTCGGTCTTCACAATCCCAAATCTGGATAGGGTACGCCTTTGTTGGTATTACTGTCTGAATCCCTATTTGAAAACAAATAAAAACACAGCACGGTCTGTCTGTAATTTCATAAAACTTCAACGTTCATTTTGTGTTAATATTGGTGACACACTCATGGAGCTGTTGGTCAAAGACCCTACTCATGAAAAGTTAATGAACGTAACAATAAAGCGATCCCGACACAAAACTAGTGAACTGTAACAACTATAGGTCCTGTATCTCGTTCAAATGGGCAGTGTGTATAAAGAAATAATGAAACAATGGTGCTTCTCGCCTGCTAAGTCAGAACGTGTAGTAAACTAAACCCACTATAAAAGAGGCTTCGTAGGCCGTCTTTTGTCAGTCACTAACAAGTCTTGGGACTTTTATTGATTGCTTTTTAGTTTTGTTTTTCTTTTTTACAGTGGGCTGTTATATGCAGTATCGCATTTATTAAAACAAACAAACAAACAAGTGAAAAGAGGTTTACTTTCATTGCAAGCCATAGCAGCGACATGTTATGTGCGATCATTTGAAAATTTGGCGAATCTGTAGTCAGCATTAAATAGTGGAAACTGGACCATCATTTTTCGATCGCGTATATTCTAAAATTAGTCTATTCGATTTGTTTCAAAGGATGTAGGACAGGGGTGTCAAACTCGTTTCAATTCCGGGGCCACTTCAGGCAAATTTAATCTCAAGCGGGCCGAACCAATGTAATCATTGTATGACACCATGGTTACAAGCAATGACAACTTCCAACTGTTTTCATAACTTTAATGCAAAAATTTCAAGCTCAGCTGAAAATGCTAATTAGCACATTTAAGGAGCAACCTTTACGAAACTGAAACAACATGACGTTTCTTGAGAAAAGTCTTCAATTATGCATGCAATACATACTGCCACCTTCAGCATTTATTTCCAAGCAATTCGAAGAATGTCAGGACTTCAAGACGCGATAATTTTAAGTTGCAAGACTTGAAACTAGCATGTTGCAATCTAGAATCTTCTCGCATAATTGCTTGCCATCTACATCTGAACTGTAGGGGAAGGTCGGGTTAGTTGACTCAGTTTTTTATAGCTTGTAGCTCCGATGTTTTTCTTTCTGGAAAGCTTAATTTCATACAGTGTTAAGTTCGACCCTTTGCCTCGGCCCATACTTTGTTTCAATGTGATAATACGTCGGCAATTGACATTTCCGGCGTTTTACAAAAATGTTCATGAGTTGAATCAACAATAAAGTCACAGCAGTGACTTGAACTATAATTGCTGAATGATGGGTGCAAGCTTGAATCGTTGCAAGAAGATGGGAGCTGAACCAGGCAGGAGATTCCTCAAACAGCGTGCTGCAAAGCTAGAGTCTGTAATTGTTGAGTTGAGTCAACTAGCACTAAGGGATGAGTAGCTGACTCACCCTGTTGGGTAGTTGACTCATTTTGAATGAATCATTGTAAAGAGAAAGTATTGTATATTAGCGACCAAAAGCCAATCGTGGCGGACAAATATATAAGTGACTGCAACTGTTAAAGCAAATAAACGAAGATTTATTCATTTATCCAACCACTTTTCGCAGCACATTCGGTAGAACCCAACGGCGCCCCTGCTCGCATAGATTCATTATTAAGTAACAATTTAAATTACCTTTACTCCTAAAGAAATACTCCGTGAGTTCATCATAGCCTACCGTTAACCATTATAATTGAGAATGATATTCAGCATTTTTTTTAAATGCGATGCTGCTTTGTTTCATAAGGTAAATTTACATCATGTCTCATTGAGTTAACTAGAATGGCCACCACTGAGTCAAGTAACATTTCGGTGCACTAAATTAAAAAATATCAACCCATGAATAATTTTCTGCTGAGAAACAAGCTACCAAAATTATACGAAATAAGCTGTAACCTTCCAGAAATGTTGTTTTATACATGCACCTACAAAACGAGATACAACCTGACGAACTAAATCAAACAATATTAACTTTTCTAATTTAAAAACATACTTTCTGTCATAACTTTTCAGCCCACACGTCAACTTTACGTGGCTGTCATTTCAGAATATAAAAACGAAACAATGGAATATCTTTTGCGCCTTCAAGCATGGCAGGTTAGATATTGGCGGTGAGTCAACTATGCTGCTGAGTCAACTAACTTGACCTTCCCCTACACAGCTCTTATGTTGTCACACGATATTTTAGTTTCTCACAGTCAGGACCTTTTCACTAGGCCTTGGGCATCAAACAGCAGCCCGAAGCCAAACTTGGACAGAAAAAGCTAGCTCTAAACAAGACCAACAAATCTCTTTCATGAGTTAACATCTTTTTGCTCAAATGGCACGGTAATGACACAAACTGCTGATTTTTCGAGGACTAACTATTGTTCTTTACCTTAGTCTCTGGACTGGGGCATTGTATTCAGCCTATTTATCGGACACTAGTGGCCATCAAAGAATATTCATAAAGATGGATCGGGTCGCAGCAGTTTAAGTAATCTGTAAATCTGTAGGACCTCAGCAGCAGTTATTTGCCTAACGGTCAGATTCTCACAATCTTGGACTTAAACTCGTCTCAGCCAGACAGGGGCGTAACGAGAGGGGAACAATTCCTTGGGCGTCGAATGACTGCGGGGGACGAAAAGTCCCAAAAATGTCACATCACAAGTACTTTCTTCAATACAGTACATATGCTTCCGAAAAACTTCAGGTCCGAACATGGGGGCGCCAAACTTGCTTCTTGGCACATGCGCGATCTCACCTCGTTATGCCTCTGCAGATTCCGGCTAATATCTACTTGCTTGTAATGCAGCAGTAGGGACTGACCTATCCTGTCTTATACCGTGAGAAGGACGAGGTCTCCTAGCTACGGCATCAGGAGCGTAACAAGGGGGCACAATTACCCAGTTGCCGAATCACTATGGGGGCGCCGAATTACTGCGGGGGGCACCAAATGACTGCGGGAGGCGCCGGAAAGTTCCATCAATGTCATGTGTACTGAGCGAAATCACTCCTCTTTCAGAGGACCAACAATATGGAATAATATCCCAATTGATTTTAAACTAGTCACATATTCCCGATTCTGTAAATTACACA
>JGI24158J21664_10005428_pt1 | contig 16670 bp, 10 predicted proteins | sample Ectturendosymbi3_FD_21664 | JGI IMG/M metagenome (IMG submission 21664)
AAGTGAAGGGCGTCCGCAAGGGGGGTCTTGGGGTTAATCCCCCCTTGAGCTTGATATTTTACGAAAACTTTATTACCTGCGCAAAGGAGGTTAATTGTTTTCGCATACTTTTTGCTTGTTAATTTGTCGACTTAATGTAAATACCACGGAATGAATTTGCATGCGAATTTCAAGGAACATTACAAATGGGCCAAAAAGCAATAATTAGGTTTTAGGGGGAATCTGGGTCGTCGTCTGCATCCAGAAACCATCTGACCACTTTTTGCAGACCTTTCCTCCACTACGCATGTTTAAGATTGGGTTCCGCGATAGTTCGCTTTATCGGAAACCATTGTCTTTATTTTGTCTGCTATGGGTGAGCAGCACAAGCGCTGACCGCATTGGCTACATTACCAATTTCTGTAGAATAATAAAACTGTTGCACGAGCTCAAAAACAGCAGTTGCTAAAACAGAAGCGTTCAAGCATTTGATAACGTCTTAGCAGGGAAAGAGGAAAACAAAAAATTTGCTGGACTTCTACATAACAAAAAATTGACAGTTTACTTGCGTACTTTATGCACATTCTCAATTCTTGTATAGTTTAGCAAGATTCGATCTTGCAAATCGGGGTGCGCGTCAGACAGTCCAGCCGCACACTTTCTATGCTCCACTGCTCGTCTTTGACAAGACATTAGCGCAGCCTCATTTTGCTGTTGTAAATTGCTCTGACGCAGTGATGAGTGTGTTTTACTCCCCTGTTTTAACGCGCAGCCTGATATTTTTGCAATTATGAACTGCTTTGTCGTAGCGTTGAGTGTATTTTCCTCCGATATCTAACCTAGGGCGCTGACAGTTTTTATTCAGTTCAATGCCACATAAACTAAGGGGAGTGCATGAAGAAGAGTATGCATATTATGTCAACAAACTTCGCCAAAACGTTGGTTTGGAAACATGAATACGACGTCAAATTGCGACGTCACAAACAGCGCACACCAAATACAAATGACCACCATATGCCACTGAATGAAAACCCTCCCCATGAAAATTTTCTGCGTACGCTACTGGGGTAAGTCATAGTTATATATAAACGAGGCAAGTCCAACATGAACGAGAGACAAATAATCTCATCGGCGTTAGTTAGAAACTGACTGGTCCCGAATCTATCCGGCAATTGTCGTTCCATGGGTAAAGTTGACTTTCACCCTCAGCTTTGAACTTATTTATTAAGCCATACCTCACTTTTCGAAAGTAAAAATGGTTTTCTGATAACTAAAAAGCTATTACAATCACAATATAATATCACAAATTTTTTTTGCTAAATTAAGTATCGGTATTCTGTTCTGTACAGGGAGGGATACAGGGGGGCGATTGTGGCAATCTCCCCCTAAAACCTGCGTAATAGCTTTATTCATCATGATTTTGTACAATTCGGAAAACAGCATTCGCGATATAAGGCCATTTTGCTGTCCATTCGTTTGTCGCAGCAGTGTTGTGAAGTATACTTCATCTCATTTACAGTAGTGATCCCGTAATGAGGCTTGACTATCAAATTTTACTGAAATCGCCCCCCCCCCTAACTTTACTGGCTGGATCTCCAAGTTCCGTAGTTGCTGTGCTGAAGCAATTCGTTTACTGCTGAACTCTGATGATCATCAGCGCCGAGCACCAAATTCTATAACCACTGCATCGCCTTAAATCTGCTACTATCTGGCTTGATCAGTAAATGCGTTTACAGTAAAGGCTTTTCCGCAGTTTCAATTGGAAAGACATATCAACTGATGGGTGTGCGACTCCACGTAAGATAACCCTGGATCAACTGTGTGTAATTTTATTACGAACATGGAACGGCAATCCGCGTTAGTAAAAACGAGATGCAGAACAAGAACGGCTAAAGTTTGTGAACACAAGTTAATCCCGGTTTCTCTGTAATTCCGAAACAGCTGTGTTGTCACGTGTAATTTAAAATATGCGAGCGACAGAGTTCCGTTTCGCAGATCTTGCTTTAGTTGAGGGTTGTCCTGTGCGTTTCTTTTGCCCTTGCCAGTGTTTTCCTTTGGGCGAAAGTTGCGCAGGTCTTGACATTCGTTCAAGTCTTTCAGCGAGATCCGGATAAAGTTTCTCGATATTGTTCAGCAGCGATTCATACTTGTTCGGCTCAACGTCAGCATTGGGAGACTCTGTTCATGTAACAGGAAAATGACACTGATCAGTGTTAGGAACAGACGTACGTAGCCTAACTAAATTTTATTTTGAAGCTGCAATTAGCCGCAGCTTTCAGGGTCGGCAAAACAATTTTTCTGGATGAGACAATCTGTCAGATATACCCGAGACGGAAAAATTGAAGAATTCCACCAAAACTGTTACGCTTTTGAAAAACCTTTTTTCTTTTTGGTTTGGACCAAGCAGACTCCTGCTACTGCCGAAAAAATGTGACAATCTGGGTCAGGTTTTTCAAAAATTCTTGACTCCGGATCCAGGTCCGAAAAAAGCTCAGAATCCTGCCTGAGTCGACTCCTGCGCACAGGATCCGTGACCACCTCTGATAAGAGCTATTAGCCACAATTCATAGTCTCTAGAAGCTTTGCGTGTTCGGCAGTCTATTCTGGTGCCGATGCTGATCGCCACACAAAAATACAAACGTGTTTATTTATTTTGGAAAAAAAATTTGTTCATATTTAACGCTTTTGTCGATTTCTAGTGTTGGATAAATCGTCAGAAAACTACCTGCATTTTTTATCAGATTTGAAATGAAAAACTGTTATGTATCTGTGGGCAGCAAGCAAAGAAGAAATTCAAGCTATATTCTTTCCACAGATCTTTAAAGACGTATTACTAGGAGCAGAAGAATAACTGCCGCATTTACATTAGTCAAAATCGGGTACATACAGTAATTCTTTTCAAGTTGAGAGGAATTCACGGTGGTAGTGGTTTAACGCATAACCCACGAGTACCAAAGCTCATATAGGGAATGGGAAAGTCGCCAAAATTTGCTTCTAATGCATCAAACTGTGGTAGTTTGCTGCGAATGTCGCATATTTAGAAGTTGTAATTATGAGGAACATGTCGATTTATGCATAATTCTTTACATTTATCATATACCAATAAAACGATATTGCGTAAATTGCTTTGGAAAATTTTGTGTATACGTCAGTTGACTTCATTATTATTCATTGACTGGAATCCAGTGAATTAATTTCTTGCAACATACTAGCACATTATGAGCGTCTTAATATTCCATATGACTTTGAAGCAAGCTACATTTCTGCGAAATCGTATGGGCTATACATGTTCAAGATGGTCTCTTGATACTGAAACTAGGAGCATATATCCGAGGGTTGTCTGTGAAAAAAGTTTATTAAGACAGTGTGCGTTTACAAGAAGATTAGTTTAGCAGAATTATTTTCCGTGTAGCAAACTTACTATGCAGTCATAAAATATAATAAAACGATTAAAATCGCAGAATAAAATTAATATTGAAGTAATAAATCACGGTTGTTTAGCACATGCGACGACAAAAAAAGGATATTTAAGCAGCCTTGTCCGCTAAAAGCTAGACTCACTAGAACACATATATTCTTTATATCTCACGCCTCTATAATGAAACAAAAAAACTTGAAATGTTGCACTGAAAATTTTCATTAATATCAAGCGTGTCTGATAATTAAAATCAGAGTCAGTCTTGATGAAAACCCGCTGTCAAGCATGTTGAAATGTCGGCGTCGTTTACTAAAAATCAACAGTTGTGCAAAAGTTATTTTTATTTAAATATACAGTTGTGGTTCTGCGAAAATGCAGAGTCAGCCTTACAATTGCTTTTAAACAGTGTTTTTCTCTAGCGCGTTAAAGAGATTGCAAAATTTTTATCATATTAATGCTCCAAACGGTGAATCAGAAGTAAATTTTCTTACTGTAAAATATCCGAGGCAACTGTATTAATCAGTTACCAGAGAACTACTGTACACGAATTCGCACAGCAATCATTTACTTCTGCTTTGAAAAAGATCATGACGACTTACTTGTAACTTTAACCAAGACATATTTTCTTCTTCCTTCCAAATACTGGCTGGCGTATTCGGTAAGATTTTCTTTGTCCGAAATATTCGAAACATGGCCAGACTCGTCCACGAGGTCTAAGACGACTGCGAAAGGAAATTGGTCAACAATTGAAATCTTTCACCGTTGTTACCGTGCGTGACGCAAGATCGCACATATCCGTTTTGTCGGCGTAGCATTCGGAGCTAAACCTTGTTATCCTAATGACAGCAGAAAAAACAGAAACTACTCTACAAGACGGGAACTGAATACAACATGCGAGCCAACGAGTGTTGTGGTTTTGAACTTTGGAATGCACTGAAAAGAGCGGAAAGGGGCGCAGATGAGAACAAATGGTTAAAACGTGTTGTGTGCGTCAGTTTGCGACGTGTGCATGACTACAGCGCATCGCTTTGCATTCGCATTTTTTTGGTACGCACGAGCTTACCACTTCTTTTGGCTTGATGCAATTTTCTGTATAGTCTATGCGTTGAATTCCCGGACTTGTGCAAAAAGCGACAGGTATATTACTACCATTTTTCTTATCCACTCAGCATTTTCAAATATTGAAGACACATTAGTGGAATTTGAAATTACGTGCATTCAAAGGATCATGGGCGTCGGAGAGGGGGACAGGGCGGGGCTTTGATCTTTTTTGGATTCAAAATCCAAAAATTTTGCCAAAATTTTTTTTTCGATTTTGAAAATTTTAGCAAAAAACGTTGTTTTGTTGATTTCGAGTGGAAAAAACAAATTTCACCACTTTTGGCCCCCGCCTAGAAAAATTTTGGAAAAATCCATAGGAGCCCCCCTCTGGACAAAATCCTTCCGACGCCCATGCAAAGGATGGTTATTTCGTCTATGTTTAACACTCGTTTGGCGCATAGGCCTACTGCATCCTAACTTCGTCCTTTATTTTTTCAGTCATTGAAACACGCATACATTGCTCGGCATTTTATTAAGAAACATTTCTTACTTCCATCATTGCAACGACACTTCTCTTTGATACATTCTAGCAGAAGAAGACTTTTGCAGTGGGGATTAAATAACTCTTCTTGATTATCTGAAAAAGAAATACAAGAAAGTTTTTGCAGCTGTCTTAAAAATGCGGAGGTAAATCAAACCTTTCCCTCATTAATGTCGTGTAATATTGACTATTTAAAGCAAAATGCAAATGATATGCTTTAGTGCAAAGTTCCCCAGTAGTTTGATTCCTTTTTAGGTTCTAGCTCAAAGCATTAAAAACATTTTTTGTTTTTTACGGATGCTTTATATAATGATTCGATAAAACATAATGAACGAAATTAATCAACACAATTGCTTTTTTTCTCGATGTAGATTTCATTACTAACCTCCATATTTGACCGTTATAAAGAGTTGATTTGACATTGAATGAGTTATTATGTTGAAAAGCAACACAGATTGTGTACTAAGACAATATGCGTTCTTGTTTTCTGTGAAAACAATGAGTGATCTGAAAATCTTGATAAAACAAGAAACATAGATTAGTACATCGTAAATCTCATACAAAGTTGCCTTGACCATGCTGACTTTATGCCTCCAAGTTTCAAACGGCATGTTGTTTTTTTTAATTTCACACTTTTTTGCCATAACCCGATGAGAACAAGAAAATGTCGCTGATATTGCACTTAAAGTTTACTGATGAAACATTTCATGCCACAAGACTCAAGCAGTGGTGAAAGAATTGCTTTCTTCTCAAAGAGATCTTGTGTTCCAAGGCCAAGAAGTAACTGGCAACGGTACGTTTTGTGTTGCAGCCAAATCAGTCTCGATGACGCAGTGTTCGTAAGCAAAATGTATCTTGAAAGCTAACATATATAATATACTCACTGACATTGTGTCGCACAGAACTGGCGATATAGACTGCGGTTAACATGACCTTTCGGAAACGAAGGGCTGTGACATCTCCGAAGGAAAAACCTTTGATAACAGATCTTGCTGACTTTTTCACATTTGTGAGAACCTGGACGCTGTCGTTCTTATTCCTGTCAAACCTTAATGGTTGGGGAAAATTAAGAGCATATGACTCAGCTTGAAACGTAACAACGTGAGTACTACAATGGCACGGAGTTAATACGAATGTTACACTTAGTTTAGTCTTTAAAGTAAAACTTATAAGAATCACTGCGTGTCTTCAGCGCGAGTTCGTGACTGGGCTCCAGATATTTGACATCAGGCCCGCAACCAGTGAGTGGGTGTAACCGGACAACTGCCCCCTACAACATTTTCAAATTGTAATCATTTATCCCCCCCGAAAATATCATCTGGTTGCGAACCTGTTCAACATGCTGAAATAACCTGAACTCTGACCTATCTGATCTTTATTCTTTTTCGTCTGATCTTTATTCTCCATGCCCTGCTTTTTTGCTTGATCCACGAACACAGTGTAGCTTTCTTTCATTTTACCAAATAAAATTAACTCTTGATTCCAATGCTAGCAACTGATACATATGCACCATAACATACTCGATAATTCTGGTTAGGAAACTTTTGTTGCGTTATTAAAAAGAATGTATACAGGCTAACGCGATGATTTATGTACAGCAGAGCTGGACTTTTCCGAGAAGACAGAAAAGCGTGCGTTTTCGTCGATACTTCTTCACAAAAGACTCTTTGTTGTCTTAAACAAAGACTGTTGTTGGCGCTATAGTAAACCAAATGTTTAGATTATGAATACACCCCAACGCATGAAGAGATATCGTTCACCTCGTCTATGCGAGGCGGCTGCACTGAGTGTAGTTTTCAGATTTATTTTCTTACATTTTCACACTCAGCCGTCCAACAATGTACATGCAATGGATCTTCCGAATCCGATATAATTATCTTACGTTATATGCAGAAGCTACAAATAGCAATTTTAGCCGCAAATTGTATGACGTTTATAGTTAGAAGAAACCCTTTTTAATCGTTAGTAGTGGCAAGATTTGTTATGCGTCTTTAGATGCAGCCCTATGCTTTCATATTGAAAACAAAACCTTTTTTCTTGATTTGCAAATATCTTACCAGAGATTTCAAGTGTCGAGTCAGAAAAGGGGCTCGAGTTGTGCTTACAGCAACGCAGACGAGTTTTAATAATGCCTCCACTCAATCTGACTCGAAGACACATTGCTAGGTCTGACACATGACTTTGACTCGAAAGTTACATAACCAGGGCTGTACTCGACTTGCAGTTCCACGACTCGCATCCTACGAGCTTTTTTTCTTTTTCCAATATCAGTGGCATTTTTTGTTGAAAAACAAAAGCCGGACTTAGCCTTCTATGCACACTTCCGCATATGAAGCACTTGAAGGGTAAGGGCCATTTGGCAGCGACCTATACAAACGATTGGTTACTCAGTTCGTGAGCTTTTTGTTGGCGATGAAACGACCATTGTTGCAAATTAATCGGAGCGATCGTTCTAAAAGGCCGTTCACAATTGTCAACTCTTCACTCGCGTACGAACCTTGCACTGGAAGGAGTTGAATGCCGCATCGTAGTCTTTTTCCAATTGTAAAAAGTTTTATTTTCGAGCGACCGATGCCGGCTACTGAGCATTATAAACTTGCTTGCACGCTACATTTGATGATCGCAGTTTTTAGCAGCTGTTTCTTGAGCACTTGTTCGTAAACAATGTGGGAATATGATGCAACTATGGTGGCCGCACAGCTGTAATTTGGAATCGGCATGTTTTTTCGCACGCTGTCAAGAGGAAGGGAGAGGATTTGCGAAAAATCTACGGTTTGTACGTTCGTCAAAATCATTGGCCGTTGCGAACAGCCTCTCACGGGATGGCATCAGTCAAAACCTTGTCATTCCTGTTTTTGACGTCTGTTAACGAGCTGATAAGCAGCGAGTTGACAGGAATGGGCATTGGTTACTTTACATTTCTACCGAAGTAAGGCTCAGGTCGACCCAAAGCCAGATGCGACAAGTCATTCCTTTTGATTGACACACCGCACGTCTCACCCGCATAGTTATTACACGGGCACGACCGTTTTGTCTGCGTAGAGTCACGTCTACGCTGTAGACGTTGAAAAAGCTGAAAATCGGATTTCGGCAAAAATCTCACGAAAACGTTTTTCCTAACGTCTAAGAGTCGCGGCTATTCTCTCGGGGTCCTTACAAAAACGAGAGAGCGTTTGTGACGCGTTTGCAGCAGTACGATGTGCTTGACGCATCGTATGCGCATGTTTTGCTATCTTATTCTATGACACACAACGCTCGTACTGAGCTACGTTGCACCTCCTTGAGCAGAAGTACATTTTTTAAATTTTTGCTCTTTTTGTGAATTCAGTGTGTTTACTCTGTTAGCAAGCTTGAGTTAGGTTAAAGTGAACTGTAGCTCGAAGGCATGGAATAATTGTTTTGTAATATATACAAGCTCTGGGCATGACGCTAGAGTGCGACCGGTGGTGGTGATGTGATTCGGGAGTCAAGGTTTTCTTTAATTAGGGACCCGATTCGGGTCCCTAGAATCAGCGAAAATTATCATCCGGTCCCTAGAATCAGAGAAATCGGGTCCTTACAGGTCCATACCGGGTACCTAACATTTTCCTTAAAAAAACCCTGGGGAGTATTCCCAAATATGGGCGTCGCAAGGGGAGGCAACGAGGACAAGGCCCTCCCTGATTTTGAAATTTTATATTTTCCCATTAACTTTTTAGCAGAAAAAAACTTTTCACGTAGCTTCGAATTGGTGATATAAAATTTCACTACTGTTGGTCCACCAGAAAAATCCTTTCCCGCTGGAAAAATTCGCTATTGGCCCTACCTAGAAAAAATCCTTTCGACGCCCAGGTCGACGTTGGGCTAGGGTGATGACAGGGCTCCATTCTTGGATTAAAAAGTGTCATTGAAAGGGCAGTGTGTTCTTCAGCCACGCAAGGCAATCAGCCAACCATACAAGTCGAGAGTATGAAAAAATATCGGGAGACAATAAGAAAGTGAGGAATATTTCTCCACTCTGGCAGCTCTGCAGCTAAACATGGATCCAATGCATTAGCCAAACTTTCCTTAGGATTCTCTGGGGATGTGAAGTGCGGTCTACTGATCACCGGCAACTCAGTTAAACTAACCCTTGCGTTGGGTCGCTTGAGAATTGTTTCGAAGCAAACATCTTCTCTCGAAGAGGTTCTACCACACACATAATGTATATCAGAACTGATAAATTTCTCTGAAAGTAGATTTGTTTGTTGATATTTTAAAAACAAGCATTAATCGATCCAGGCTATTAGTCATATGAAGCGCATGACCTTGACCAATTAAAGTCAAGGCCAGTTTGATAGTTTGTTCTTTAAATGTCTATGAATTATATAAAATAGCAAAATTAAGACTTAAAGTGCCTGCAATCCAGGAACGAAGCAAAACCGCACAGTGTAGTTTTATGTGCATATACATGCGGAAAGTGTTTGGCATTTTAAGCCAAACGTACCATTTTATGAATCATGTACTGTGATGATTGTAAAAATCTAGTAATCATCGCTTACACGCTAAACAAACGTGTGGGTCATGTACGCAGTTTCCCATTCATAGCATTTCTATGATTCTATTTAGATAAAGGGGCATCTTTCGTCAAATGGACTCCAGACATCTGAAAACCTCGCTTGCATCAGTTAATGCTCCAAAACCTTGTAGAGCTTCACAAATTCTTTACTTCAATCACTTCAAACATACACTTTCATGTCATGTTTAGCGTACGTGAAATATCTTTTGTTGAAATAACTGATTTTTTCACATCAAACTAAAAATACTTACGAGCGAAAAAATTAGTGCATGAAAACATCATATAGCACATGCGGTAAAATCTATTCACTATTTCTCAAAATTTCTTGGAGTTTTTTGTTCTTCATAAATATTTTAAGACTATTTTAAGATACTATTTGACCATTAAAAGCGAAACGTTATACAACGATTTAATCAGGTTTAACTCTGAAGCAAAACAGCTCAGCGACTCAAGCTGGGCAACAGCCCCAACAGTGGTGTGCAAACTGTTGCCTACGAAGAAAAATGTGGTGGACCTTGGATACTTCTTGAAATATGACCATCGAGTCCGAAAGGATTAAGCTTGGAGCGTTTCCTGAAAGACATTTCGTAAACAAAAAATATTCTTATAAATGTCAATAGTCCGCACTAACTTTGCAACAGAACAAAATGGAGAAAAAACTTTCTATTGCTAGAATATTTGTTACAAAGTTCGGAAAGATCTTCGTTTAGTCGTTTTTTCAAGCGTGCATGCGTGTGCACGAGTGATCTATTCCAAATCGACGGACTGCTTAGACTAGCAAAATGGGCAAAAACGTGCTTGCAGGCCGTAAACACAATAGGGGTGCCTGCTATTGTCTACAAGAAAACACCACAACGCTATTTTTGCCTTCCGCTCTTCAAGTTCTGTCTCAGCCATGAGCTTCAGCAATAGAGGGAAGAATCGGGAACATGTTTTCCAGGAAAAGTCTCTTTAAGAAGGTGAAATGAAAGTAAATACGTGTATATCGAATTTTTAAGGCTGAGTCCATGGGAGTCCGCAGGGGGGCAAAACGGGCATTTGGTCTCCCCTTGGAAGTTGGGACTGAGAACTCTTTTAAAGAGTATTGTGAACGTCCATTTCCACTGAAGCCTGAAAACGATAAGCAAAATGTTGATGTTGCCCACCATGGAAATATTTCTGCGGTCGCCCATGGCTGAGTCGCACTTTCACTCATTGCAAATAAATAAAGTGTTCGTGGCAACAAAAAGCAAACCATTCAACTATCATGCAAATATGAGGTTCTATCCACTATTTTCGTAATGTCAAAAGGCACTGTGCTTGCACTTCGGGGTTTAATCAGGCTGAACAGCTGCAGCTGCTTGTGCACATTAGCTGCGCGTCAAGTTGAACAGCTTTGTCTAAGCCGGGGATCTCCAAATTACGGCCCACGAAGCCATAATCAGTGGAGTAGTGCCAAAAGCTAAGTGGGGGTGCGTTTTTCATATTGCCAAAACACAATACAAGCAGAAAATGGTGGTTTCCATTCTTAACAGAAACTTTTGTTGGCGTGCTTCATCTTGTAGGATTGCCGTTTTTCTATTTGAGCATCACTGAGCTTACCGGTAAACATTCCTTATTGCCTGTCAGCTTTTCGAAATGAAACATAGGAATAAACTGATAAATGCTTGGATTGGTAACATGGTGCATATTTGTGTAGCAATAAAGCTTTGAGCTGAGCTGAACCTGACCCAAACTCACAGCACATAGAAGTACCTATGACACACAGATACCTTAATCTACTCTTTGCTGCCCTAACCTTCGCGAACGTGGTGAGGACATGGGTCGAAATAATAAAAATTCCTGGCTATCCCCACGTAATGCTGACGACAGAACCAAGCTTTGCACAGCTATTCAAATAAAATTTTTCTTCACAAAGTCAACAATTTTCGACCGCGGAAATAATTCGCAACATGCGTCCCATTTCGTTTTTCAGTGCAGTTAAAAAATCTCGGCTCCGAGCGTCGTGTCCCCTTTACCCTCGGCATCTCATTGTCAGAGAATACGTCTTTTGCTGTTTTCAAAATTGGAAAATCGCCGCATTTCCTTTGCGAAGAATAATAAAAATATACTGATGCTGCGTCAGGCCATAACACCTTATAATTGAAGTTTCGAAGGAGACACGTCTTCACCGGTCATTTAAANACCTCTCCGCCCCCGCACCAGAACATGATAATTCAAAGATAAACATTGAATAAATCTATTGCTGAGACCACGATGGTTTTGCNTTCACTATTCGTGGAACTTCTGTACAAATATTTCTCTCGGAAAAGTTGGAGGAAAACTGATGGTGCTTTCACCACACCAGTTGCGCACTTGCTTTCACGATGGATGGCAAACTCTGATCAGTCAACTGCTTTTCTTGATGGAAGGTGACAAATTTACAATAAACAGTCTCGTTTAACAAAAACACGAAACGCCCGTTCCGAACAGTTTTAAACTTCACGTTATAATGACAGGAATGTAATACCCAGAGCAGATCTTCCTGCTGCTACGTCGCAAATTGCTGTGGCAACAGCACTAACGTTCGAAGTACCTGCCTTCAATCAAAGAAGGAATGCCGAGTTGACTGTACGCTTCAAGAACACGACTTCTGATCATAATCATGTTTGAAGGAAACATATATCTATTTCTGCATTTACACAGGCCAGCAAGAAATCGCATTTATGAACCACTACCCAGTGTTGAGTGACAAATACTGTATCATCGGAAGCTTATAGCTTGTGTCGATTCTTTTGTCTCATTGAAACTATTCATGTTTCGTAATGGATCGTCTCACATCTGCGTGTAAACCGATCTGGTGGTTTCACTTATCTCGCGGCGAGTTGCCACACACGAGCACGGCGATATCAGATCTACACCGCGCTGTCCTTTCTTGCGCGCTTTATTATTTTCCAGCATACTTAAAGCAACGTGTAAGCTATGGTCAGGCTGCTTTTGGTTGAGGTGGGGTATCCGGCATCAGTCAACACAAGTGGTGCATAAAGTTTTTCTAATGCCGGCCGCATTACGTTTTTTATTGTTGTTTTTTTACAAATTACGGCCGCCGGTAAGTTTCTTGCATTGCTTCTGTTCAGCTTGTATTATACTCAGTCGAGCCTCACATATCTGTTGGCCGTTTTTCTACCAGCATGCTTATACTACAGCAGAAAAGGAATTTTGCTATACCAAAAACTTTCTGAACTACGTGTAGGCTACATAGCCGTATAACCTTTTATCGAAGGCCAGGGCCACAAGTTGTGCAAACGTTGGCTTCTTTCCCTTGGTTGCATGAGGTAAGGTGCATACGAAGTTTTACTTCAAATGTTTCAGAGGAAAGATTGATCTTTAGGGAGAAACTGAACCTTAACAAATCTTAGGAATCTGCAATCATGCGAAAATAATAAAGTGCTCTTCTCGCTGTGTATTATCATGAGGTTTCCTTTCGTTGCGGTTGTAGCAAATTAACGATCGTTGCAGTTGCAGCCAAATAAACGGTAACGAATGTAAAGTGCAATAACTGTTTTAACTTTTTGATGAAAAAAGGAGACTCTTGTGTTGCAAATAGAGGAACTGCTGATGGTTCTAGTTAGTAGGACCAATGAATTCACCACCTCGGAGCATCGTTGTAGATGGGCAACCTGTAACAATAACTACTTGGTTTCAGATGTCGTGCCAATAGTCGCTCGTAATAACAAAAATACTTTATACCCATTAGTTGCATTGTAGTTATGAACTCGTCCTTCATCATTAGCAACATGTTACGCACTGAATCTTCACCCTGCAACAGGACATTGAGGATGAACTTGTTGAAAACAAAACAAAAACGGTTGAAAAAATTCTTACACCGCATGCCAAGGCCCAAATAGGAAGTTTTCCGAGAAAAACCGCCTTGGCGCCCAGAGCCAACGCTTTCAGAACGTCCGAACCAGAACGTATCCCTTCATCCAAATAAACTTCGCACTTCCCATTCACCGCCTGAACAACTTCTGGCAGACAGTCAATCTGTAAATGTCAAGTAAAAAATAAAAAACAGTAAAGCAAAGGAAACCAGTAAATCCACTTTTTCAACAGGAGTTTGTTGTATACGTACAGCGGGTCGAATGCCTTGAAGTTTTTGCGTTCCATTGTTGGAAACCAGGATACCAGCAACACCGCAATCCACTGCCTTCTTTGCCATCTCCTCTGCGAAAACAGCGGTACATTTTCTCATGGTGGTAACCATTAAATTTGTGCTTTACGAGCCTTACCGGTAAGAATGCCCTTCAAAACTATTGGAAGTTTAGTGTTGCTTTTTATCCATTCGATATCTTTCCACTGGATAGAAGGATCAATGAGTTCACTAACAATATCAATAAACTTATTTTCACTTTGACCAGCATCTTCCTTAGAGACGTTCGGTAGCCTGCAAATCACGCAAGACAACATACCAGAACTTCAACCGATACTTCTGTCTGCCCGTGGAATTAAACTTACTTCAGGTGAGATATTAGCAAGTTCGTTGCAGGAGGACGGTATTTCGTGAAAAGCACTGGGACGTCAACGGTGACAACAATTGCTTTGAAGCCGTTGCTCTCTGCCGTTTTAATGAGATCAAGAGTCGTGGCTCGGTGCTTGAGAAGTAAAAATGGTTATGATAAAGGGGAAAGTCATTACCTGCCAGTAAGTTCCGTTTACCCTACCTTGTAGATGTAAACTTGCATCCATTTAAGAGAACCTCCTGTTTGTTTTGCAACTTCTTCGATGCTGGTAGATGTCCACGCACCCAGAACATACGCGGTGTTCAAACAAGCGGAGGCTGAAAACAGCGTGTGATAACAAGCTCTGTCTAACGCAGTAGCTTTCAAAGTGGACGCAATCGACCCCTTGGGGCAATTATAAGGCCAACGGGGAGAACAAAACAAAGGGGCAATAGGGGGGAAAACAAGACAAAAGGGGCGAAGACGCTCAACCACTAAGCGATCATTGAGTTAAGTTAACTTCGGCTGTGACCTTATTGCTCTCAAAGCAATGAAACCACTTGGTGATTCATAAGCGGGTGATTCATAAGCGAGGTGATGTACGACTGCATCTCACTAAAATTTTTTTCCCAATATTTCGAAGCTTTGTGAAGGCCGCCAAGCACATGTATTACACTGAACTGGGGTGCATGGTATGTATCGATTTCTTCAAATAAAATTCGTTACAAACACTACCTTGTTTGTTTTATCAGACTTGGGTGGCAACGATGGGTCTAGGGTGAAAAAGGGGCGATGGAACAAAGAAATGAGAAACACTGGTCTTACTCAACGTCGCACTAAGAACAGTACCAATATTTCAACAATATACCTCTTGCAACAGCCACCTCCCCATCAGGATGAGCTATTTTATTAAGAGATGTTGGACCAACACACACAGGAAAATCGATGTCAGACCCCAAAATGGTCGTCGAAACGTCCACATCAGATACATCGTTCAGCACTTGAGGACGCAAGTAATACCTGAGTTGGAGCAAGTTCTTAAACTTGTTTTATCACATAGGAAGGTACCACAGGAAAAGCATAACATACTTTTCGAACGCCGACGTTGAAGCTTTTGTATCGGCCGCTTCATTTCCGAAAAAATCCCATTCAGTATTTGCGAGCATCTCAGCAGCTGCATCTGCATAATTGCACAAGGTGGAGAATTTTGACATAACTTCTCGTTCGATTTATCAGGAAAACAAACACCTACAAAACTTCAACCAAAAACAGTTCACGTTGCTGAAATTTGTTTGCAATGCAACATATGTATCCAATTATCCGATACTGTGATTACTGACTACTATTTGTCAAGGTTGGTTGCACATAATATTTTCCAGTACCGACATTTATGTTCGCTGATGGTGGAACAGTTCTGAGCTGACGTTTATGGTTTTATTTACCGCACATACTGCCATGTCCCATTCTAGTCCAGCTAACAAACCACTGCGAGCGAACTGGCACCAGGAATCTGAAGCAGTTTTATAAATTTGAAAACGATTGCAACGCCTTTTACCGCAAAAACACTGATTACTGTTGTTTCGGAGTGTTTCACCACGGGCAAGTGCAGTCCAACATCAACGGATTGCTTGAAAAGGTGTTTATTGGTCGTTCTGCTGTGTTTGCGCTGCAGATTGCTCGATAAACGAGCTGGCAGGTATAAATTGTGAAGGTAGTTCAGCTGTTCTGCGAACGTTACAAGTTCTGTTATGATCTTTTGTCTGTCTTGCAATGAGTTAAGAGAATCACATTGCTTCTAAAAAGATGGGAACATGAGACAATCGATCAAAGAGAAAAGCCTCCTTGACGAAACCTATCTGGTGAACCATTGGCTTCTGTCTTCTTGATCTTTCTCTAATCATCCATGTCAATATTGTAGAGCAAGAATGAACATTTACAACAAACGCCTGTTAGTTTTGGGTGGTGAAAATGTCCTTGTCGATGTTGATGATTTGGAGTTGCGAATAGTCATATCTGTACGCAATGCATTTTGATTTAATTCGACAGAAATGCCCCACATCAAACTATTTTCCGAGACAAGCCTAAAGTGCCGGATCAACAAATCTAATGTGCCGGATCATTCGTTGGAGCAAAACAGCTCAGCGATTTTAAGATTGGGAAACAGCACCTCATACAACGCTGTGCAAACTGTTGCCTTCAAAGCAAAAAGCGATGGTCCTTGGGTTTTCTTAAATGTCCTGTGAGACCCCATAGAATTAAGCTAGGAACGTTTCCTGAAAAGAGCTTTCATATAGAAAAAACTTCTTTTAGATGGCAATTGTCCGCACTAACTCTGCAACAGGATAAAATGGAGCAAAAGTTGTTTTACGAGAATATTAGTTCCAAATTTTGCAAAGGCCTTTTAGTCGTTCTTTCGAGCGTGTATTCGTGTGAACCAGTACTCTGCAGTCAGCAGATGGGCATATAATGTGCTTGCGGACCGTGAACACAACATAGGTGCCTCATAGGCGGATCCAGTGGGGGGCTAAGGGGGCTGAAGCCCCCCCTAAATTTTTCAGATACGTTTTTTGATCGATGGTTCCTGACACAGAAACGTCCACTGGGGTGAATTTTTTGCATAGCCTTGAAATAAACCATTTCTTACACAGGGATAGGGACGAAAATATTAAATGCAAAGCTTATTTTGCTGAATTTGGG
>JGI24158J21664_10005429_pt1 | contig 16669 bp, 7 predicted proteins | sample Ectturendosymbi3_FD_21664 | JGI IMG/M metagenome (IMG submission 21664)
CCAGTGTCACTTAGAGTTGAATACTTAGTTTGATAATGTTGAGGTGATAAGTTACATTCAAAAGATTTAAGGAAATTAGATAAATCAGAATTGTCAAATGTATTTTATTATTTCAACACCCGAGTTTGAACCTGCTTTTGGGAAGCAAATTATTGAGTTTTGATTTGTCTTGTATTATATGGATAAATCAATATCCTGCCTAGATATTCATATACATTAACCCTGCTCAGGTAACCTCTAAACACAGACACCGTTGTTGTCCTTGCCGAAAATGATCAGATTTTGTTTATTCGCTTATACTGGATTAGCTGACAGGTTTAGACGCGCGCGTGGGTTTTGTACAACTTAGCAAGTCTTTTGAAACTCATCCGATCAGAAAAAAACAACGTGTTAATTTTGGAAAACTTTGTGTATGCTGAAGAACAAAAGCAATTTTCCTAACAAAAATGTGTGAAGTGCTCTTAAGAAATGAAAGAAAAAGTAAAGAAAAATCCCCAAAATCCGCCAGTAGACGTGATTGATGGTCGGTTTAAAACCCTTTAACGACCGCGCCGGCCTATATATTGGCCGGCATATTTTTGTTAATTACTCGCCAGCCGCTATAGTTAGAGAGCTGTTCCAACCCTCTACGGATGCGGCAAGTCTTCTAGTTTCAATTACATTTTTTTAAAATTTGGGTTAGGGGTTCTCCTGGGAGGAGATCCAGATTGGGAATGTTTTTGAATTTTTGACCAACTTTGACTGGCCCTGGACGCCAATCCAATCATCCAAAATTTTGGTTCAAACTATTTTTGTAAACTACATGATCTCCCGCGTCTATAGAGCCCTTGTATGACCTTCTAGGTTGTCTGGAACCAAAGTTACGGCCCCAAACCCCATTTTACCCCAAAATCAGAAAATTGCAGAAAATGCATTGAGTCTTCTACTGGCGGCATTTTGAATAGCGACAACTCGCCGCCAGAACATGCTAGCGAGCTATTCCAACCAAATTTATTATACGTCTTNAAAGAACTTTGATTCAAACCCATCGAAAGACTCATGAAGTCTTGTAGTTTGCACTGAAAAAAAACTTTTGAAATTTGGGTGCGGGGTTTTCGGTGGGTGTCGTTAGAAAAAGGGTAAGTTTTGCTATTTTTTGGTTGTTCTGTTATGACATCACCACCCGGACAACGGGCCAATATTGTGGCTCAAAGTTTGGTTGTATTTTAGGCTGGAATATGAAGCTGTATAGGCCGAGATCGACTTCTTAGCGTTTCTGGTCCCCACGTTAGGGTCAGAAGACCCCAAATCATTTAGGACATGGCTGAGTAATTTCAGGGAATTTCCCTAATTAATTTCCGGATGTTTGGCCATAACTTTTGAACCAGAAATNCTAGAAAGTCCATCAAACCTCAAAGACTCGTATTGTTGCCTAAAATCCAAGAAAACGAGTCACAAAATCTGATGGATTGTTCTGAAACGTTGCGGGTTGCATTCAAACTAATTGAAACNCGAGACTTCTACGTTCACTCAACTTTCTGCCGAATTGACACGTGAAACCCAGGTTGAAATTTTAGAGTTCATTGTTTGTTTACATCGAACTCATTTAAGCATTTCCCTAATCCTCAGTCAATGAAAATTGCAGCTCTGTGCAGGAATACTTGGAACACATGTCATATTTTACCAATTACTTCCGTCTATGTTAGTGACCCCTTTCAAACGAAACCTAACAGTGTTGTGTTTGCATCAAGTTCACTTTGGCAATGTGATGTTATGATTTATCTCTAGTAGAGGAAGTGAAGAATTATAAATAGAGATTGGATATCTTCAGATGGAATAACGTCAAACCACGGTAGAATGCACTGAAAATAACGTGTATACCCAAATTGACAAATCCTAGGGCATTACTCTAAATATGAAACTCTAGAATTGGTGACTAGGTAAGACAATGTAAGTTGCTGGGTGATTTCTGCCCTCAGAAAAAGTTGCAGTGAAGATAACAATTGATAGTTTTTCTTGTTTGTTCTTGTCATGACGTTCACAGTTTTGTTGACGTTTGTAAACCCATGCGGATTTTGAACACAGGATCTGAAATTTCTTTTTTCACCAATTTGGTGAAGATTTGATTTGTTTGGAAAGGAGGTGTAAAAAAGATTGATTGATTTACGTGTGCAGATAGCGTAAACGCTACAATCTCTCAGCGAGTTTTCAAAATATTTGAATTTTATGTCATTAAACGCTGTGAAATGCGACTGCGACAGCATTTTTGTACATTACTTGCACTAAGCTTGCTTCCCAAAAATGATTAGGTGATCACCTCCAACGAAAATGCAGTGCTCTGACTTTTTGAAAATTGCGAGCCGTTCCATGAAAACAACTTACAACATTTCTTGTATATCAATCAGTCGCTCAAGATATGGACGACAACAGTATCCATGCTTTATATGAGTGCAAGTTTTCAGAGTTCACAAACTAGTTCACAATTTTGGTGAAGATAATATACTAGATTTGAAAAAGTCACAAACTGATTCACAAATATGGTAAAGGCAATATCGCAAATTGGAAAAAGTTGCACATATCTTCTAAACAAACTAGCATATGTTTCACCTGCTCAGTTCTAACTCTGAAAATGATGTACTGCGAAAAGGATAACACAATCGTTTATCGCCACAGCTCTGCAGTAAGATTAAGAAATCCTTGTCGCCGCAGCTTAACACAACGGTTGGTTGGTGCAGGCCCGTAGCCACGGGTGGGCATTCGGGGGTAATGCCCCCCAAATTTCTTTTGTGCCCCCCCCAAATTTTATTGCGCCCAGAAAAATTGGTTTTAAACATACAGTAAAAGCAAAAATCTTGCCCCCCTAAAAATGTATTGTGCCCCACCAATTCTTGAAACCTGGCTACGGGCCTGGGTTGGTGGATGTAGCTCAGGGGTCGGCGACCTTTTATAACAAAAGGGCCGTTCTGCTTCATCTTCCAGCAGATATGGCAGGTAAGAAGCCACAAAATGTCGATGCCATTTTGTTTTTCGTGCACCTTCATAGGGACATACACGTTAAATTGAAATCAACCTAATTCCAATAATAAGCAAATGCAAACCTAAATTACAAGTTTTGTCACATCCAGAAAGAGCCACTTTAGAGAAGCTGAAGAGATGCAGGTTGCCAACCCCTGATCTAGCCATTCTAAAGTAACAGACTTCAATGAGATGAAGCCATCTGGGGCGGTGTCAGGAGGCCATGGTCCCTCAAATTTCCAGCATATCTTGTCGTTTTGTTTGTGTGAAATGGTGTCCCCAACAAAATATTGGTGTTCGTCAAAATATTTGCCCACCAATTTTTTTTTGGGCTGACTACGTTACTGTTGAGATGTACAATGGATTTAAAATGTGAACACCGTCGTAACCCCAGGATTACAAAATTCATTGCCCACACTCAACTGCACATAAAGATGACTTAGCACTACACGTAATTAAATTTGTACAAATGACTAGCTTCTAGAAAACACAATAACGTGTTTGCGTTTTTTGAAGTCCTAATTGGAAAAAATTCAATTTAGTTTCCTTTAAGTGGCATGCATCTTTTCGATAAGACAGATTGCAGTAGTGGCTGTGTCAACGCTCTCAGCACTTATAAAATGAAAAGTATCTCGCTAGTTGCTACATACGTTATGTTCTGCTGTTGACTCTACCCGATGAAAGATGAAGCACTTTAAAAATATGCACCTGTCGGACTCCGATTACTTGAAACAACTGATTTTTTACTCGCCGGCAAGGAGAGGGGAAATCATTGATGAAAATTTTAAAGCTCCGCAAAAATCCGTCTGAACCATTGCAATACGTGTATCATCATCGCAAATAAACATGTAGAATGAATGCTATTGTTATTAAAACAGTGACTAAGGCATAACAAAGAAGACTTTGAAAATGGCTTGCTTCTTAGTCAGTGTTTGAGCTTTAAAAGCTTGGTTAGCCTGACACTTTCTGTTGCAGCTTTATGGAATCGGGGCTACTTGTCCCACTGCCACCCCTGGCTAAGCGCCTGTGTCTGACAATACTCGCAGTCATTATGTTTATGCTAATGATACATTTCCATGGCCGCTTGAAACAATTTCCAAAGATTACGAATTTCACGATTACAAGCATTGGCAAGTTCTGCATTTCGGCAAAGAATATCTAGGTTACAGTCGAAGTTCATATTGATGTTGCTGGACTTGCAGTTCATGGAATCGAAGTTAGGATCAGACTCAAAACATACAGTACTTAAATGTTGTTGGTGGGCCCTGATTTGATCAAGGCTTTATCTGCCCGTACTTAAGTCATCTGTAAACAAATTTTGAGCCACCGGTTCTTTGAAATCTCTCGAACGCTGAAAACAAAGTGTTGTGTTGAAGATCGGCAGCGAATAGACTTGATGGATAAATTGGAAAAAGTGAATATCAATAAAATACTCCTGCAATGGACGTTCTCGAACGATTTTTTGCCATTCAGCGCGTATACAGCTTTGAAGCGATGCTGTTGTTGAACTGAATTTTGATTTTCTTGTGCAGAAGATTTGCAGATAAACGTTTCGTATTTACACAACTTCCACAAAAAGCTAGCAAAACCCATGTAAAACGAATGACATAAAAATATAAAGTAGGATTTCAAATATGCTTTTCTTATTGGCATTTACGAAAATAAGGTTGACTACGACAGAACAAACGTTGTGCAAAACCTGATTAATCACTGTACTGTATGGGACACCAGATGTCGCCACGAAGCGAAACCGAGGTTGCCCGGTTACCAAGCAAAACCTGTGGCGAAGGCACATTGAGAAAATCTCAACCACACGATGGCAATATATCTATATAGTTGAGGAATTAGTTATTCAGTGCTTGAATGCGGTCAAAATAATATTTCACCGCTATGGTGCATTATGTTTTCATGTGTCTACAACCAGCATCGGGAACTACTGTCTGCGGATAAAATGAAAGAAAATTTTCTTTTCTTAATATAGTCAGCTAAACATTTTGCTGCAAATTTGTCTGGTGTTTTGCGGGAACCTGACTTTCTCAGTCAACCCAGTACCACTGAGAGAAATTGAAAGAACAAATTCCTCGGGCCGTTGCACTCGTTTGCAAAGTAAAGTCATGTACAGGTGATTACCGCGATTTCAAGCAAACTGTTTCTTTGAAATACAGCAGGTTGGATATACAGATGAAACAGATGATGTTTAAACTGAAGAACGCAGGTTGATATTTAAATTTTTGCATGACACTGCATCACGTCATGTATTTGTTTGATTAAATTTTAAGGAAGCATGGGAAACTCCACGTATAGGACTGATTTCTGTCGCAAAATTAAGCAAACAAACCAAAACGATCAATTGATGCAGTGGCATATCCAGCCAAAAAATTTGGGGGTGGCAAAAAATTTGGGGGGGCCAAAGTGTATGATTTTAGGCGTTAACACTATTTTGTTTGGAAAAACGCCTCTCAAAGCACAAAATGACTATATTTTCCAAAACTTTTTGGGGGGCATGGCCCCTTTGGCCCACCCCTGGCTACGCCTATGAATTGATGTCTTTTAACCAAGAACTAAATGAAACAAACACATGTAAACATTTTTCATTCAAAAACAAACTAAAACGCATAATTAATGTTCCTTTTGATGTTGACATCTACTGAACATGGTAAAACTAGGTTTTGTTTTTTTTGTGGAATTTTGTTGTTGGAGGAACAAAGCTCATTGCTGTTATAGGGGGCAAAGAGCAAAGGTTCTTTGTTCATACATGGAATCAATAGCTTTGCAGCAAAACTTGCAGAAAAAATGAAATAAATGTATCTCCAGTTTTTTCCCGATGTTGCTTCGCATTCTCAGCCATTGATTAAAAAATCTTGATTAACTCCGATTGCTGATATGTTCGAAAATAATAACACAAAGTAGAGACTGACTGATTTTTAATGATGGATCTGCACTACCGACATTAAACCGTGACGTGCCTGGAAAGAACGTATGAAAAGAATGCAAGCCGATTTCACGTCAGTCATGAGTTTTAAATCTTTGGAAGTAAGGGGCAATCAAATTGTCACCAACACAAGAATTGTTTTTCATGTGGAATGTTTAAACCCTCGCTGTTGCCAATCTTTGATTAGAGGCCATTACCTCAATAGGATAGAAAAACAGTAAATTTCGTTGAGTGAATGGACAATTATCGCAAATACAGAAAAAGACCTTGCCAAAACAATTTTAGTTATAAATTGTCCAGCCATGTGTGTAAGTTTCATCTCAATCTTAAAGTTAATCCATTGGCTCTAATCACGAGACCAGAATTTAACAAAAACGGTTTAAAAATATCCTTTTTGTACCCTATTTTCCATATCAGCTTTCCTCTTTATTTTGAAATTTTTTTTCAGTTGTTGAAATAAGAAAAGCTTGAAAAAAAAGTTTTTTTCGAAACATCTAAAATAATTTTAGAAATTAGAAGATATAGCTAGCGGTATATTTACTAAGAAAACGTATTTGCGCGTATTGACGAAAGTTTTGATGAATAGTACGCGTTTGTTTTGTGTCAGTAATGACGGCCAGGTCACCAGTGCTGCTTGCTGTTTCCCTTGTACCAGAACTGTCGCCAGAAAGTGGTCAACAGAGGGGCTTTACGTTTGTGCGCGGGGACTGTTTGTGCAGGAAGGCTTGACATTCAAATTTGACAAAAATTCAACTGATTTATAGTGCTTCATATTTCAATTTGGGAATTTGGGGTGTCTTGGAGCTTTGTTTGGGGGGGCTAAGCCCACAAAATCCATCCCCGTGGCGACGGGACTACCTTGCATCATCTGGCAGTTATTATCTTAAATGAATGCTGCAATAGTGGCAAACCACTGCTGTTGTGGCGGCAGCTTTTTTTGCGAACTGAGAGCAGCACTCACAGAGTAATCAACGCGAATCCGACAACCTTTCGCCTATTCTCACACCGCACAAATTCCTCGCATCAATGAAACTACAGCTTCGTGTTACCCCCAGATGCTGCTTACAGAATGGAGAATTGCCAGCGTCGGATACGGTTTCTGGAACACAACAGAAAATACTGTATTCTTCCAGCGCTTCAACTGAACGAACAGACGTCACTTCCGGTTAGCAGAGCGCCGGACGAACAATCAACAATTGGACATGCACTTAATTGCGGTTATTTACAGCAAACTAAACACACAGCTGAAACGCAGAACTGCAATCCGACTATGAATTCAAATGCCGGTTGGCGAACTGCAAAGTATAAACTGCGCGCTAATTTTACAAGAACATAAAGTATACAAAACGATTTGGGTTCCACAGCTCAGATTTTCGATCTAACTCTTTTTCAGAAAGCTCGATGTTTCCAATGGCATACTTTGGGATATACGCTGAGTTTAATTTAAATACCTTGGTAACCGTGGATAAAACGGAGCGGCAAACTTGAGGCGCATTTTGGCCGAAGAGAAACAGAAAAGCAAATCGTACAGACATCACCACTGTTGCAAACTGTGCTAATGGACACAAAGGAGAGAATTGAAGGCTCTATGCTTGCTGTGAGCTTTCGAGGAATCTGACTGTCTTTCGCAGCTTTCATGACTTCGCGATAGTTTGAATTCGCACAATTTACATTTCAGTAGTAAGTCTCTACAAGGAAGACGCAGTCAAATCAAACTGCAAATTGTTTCACTGGAGAATTGACTTCACCTAATTTACGCATCTACAGTCCTGAAAATTGCAAACAAAAGCTTACTGGTGAAAAGATGAAAACCAAAGCACGATTTTAGAGAAAGCACGCGAACTGTAGTTTCAAACACACGCTATGACCACAACGCTGGTCTCACCGAAGCCGAAAAACAAAACTGACACCAACTGCGGACCGGTTAGCTTCGAGCAACGTGAAGATGTGTCTTGTTGATGAAGTGAAACCCTTTAAAAATAAAATAGACTGCGCAATTCACAGCCCAGTAGCGGTGGCCAGCAGTCTACGGATGGCGTCGATAAAATATTTGCTTGACTCATCGTCTCGTCCTGAAATAGTTAACAGCACAACAGCGCACCTAAATGCAGCATTGCGAACAAGGAAACGAAAAATGGCGTTGCGCCGCTCAAGGCTAAATAATACGCTTCATTGATCATCAGATGGGATCAGCTATGAAAGGCGATGAGTAATTGCTCGACCGTAATAAATACGGCTAGAGAAGCTTTCTCTTGAACCAATCCATTAACGTACATCATGATCTGGTTGAACTGCTTGTACTGTTTTTGAATTTGTCGGTGTCTCAACCAACTTTCTACTCAGCCGATTTATGCATTTTTTTTGAAAAAACTCCGAAAAATTTGTCAGATGTTGTTTGATCAAGGATGTTTCGTAAAATAATGACATGTACTCTCATCAGTGGATTTCGGAAATGTTTTGTACGAAAGACAAACATAAAAAAGACATCGTTTTCAGTATCTAGCCTGTGAATAAGTTCACAACTGAAATGTTTCTGGTGAAAATCAAAATGCAGTAAATTGTTGGAAAAGTGCGCTTGGTTTCTAAGCTGATTCAACCAGTGCGTTTGTTGTGTATCAGCGAACCATGCTATTTCTTTATTTCGTTTTGCGTTAATTGCATCATTCCGATCTGCTGCTCCTCAGTCTTTGCAGTACGCAAAGTGATTTGATGCACTGATGTTTCAAAAACGTTCTGTTTTTTTATCACCGGGTCTTGAGGCGTTTGCTCTGTGCGAGTTAACCCAGTGGGTGCAAAACTTGTGCAGTGTTGCAACCTCTCGGTTGGTTTTGGGTTGAATGTTCGATTCAACACGAACACGGTAAGAATAACACCCGTGAAGATGTGGCGGCAAACCGCACCTGTGCTTGAAGTTCGCTTCATGGCGTTTGAGAAGAAACAAAATGCCAGCTTTGCACTGGACTGGCAAGTCGAAGCTTTGTGGCTTTCCGCACTATTGCATGCATCACAAAAGCCGAGTTGGCTTTCAAGTGCATCTCACTTCTGAGCAGCACGGTTACCGTTCTTTGTTGAAGTGTTCTACACTTTGTTTGTTAGAGTTAACTCACGATGGTGTTACAAAATGTTCAGAGTTGACGAGAAAAGAATTTCCTTCCAGGTCAGAAAAATAATGAACTGTTTTTTGACATTAACAAGTTGAAAAACATTCTCATTGATAATATGTTAAACATTCTCTCTTTGCGTTTACTGAAGCACTTCTTGCTGGAGCAACGTTTTGCAAATGGTCTTTGAAAAATTGCAAAAGTTTTTTAAAGTCTACAGCAGGTTCCTAATCTTTCTCTAACCATGTACCCTTCAGCACTCCGACAGATGAACATGTACCCCTAATATTTCCTATGACAAAATATTTTATCATGATAATTCATCGATAAATCTAACAATAAGCGTAGTGACTTTTGAAAATAACAATCATTCATATACAGGATTCATATATATTTGGAAAAAATAATGTGTAAATGTATTTTTCTCTTCTACTGCTAACCCTTAATGTGCCCCTTCCCATAGGCAAATATACCTGTGGGGGTACATGTACTACGGGTTGGGAACCCCAGGTCTACAGCGTCTAAAGTGTGGTGTTGAACTCACGTTAAAACGGTTGTTTCAACCAATTATTTGCAAATGTGTCACTAAAACCGTTGTTAAACTATCAATATTTCTTACATGTAGCCTGTAGACAGTAGTTCACCGATGCTGGTTGTAGACACTATGTACATGAAAACGTAACGCACCATAACACTGAAATATTGTTTTCATCGCATTCAAGCACTACATAATTAATTCCTCTAGTATATAGATATATTGCCATTCGTGTAGTTGTGATTTTCTCAGCGTGCAATCGCCGCACTCGTGGTTTGGTAACCAGACAATCTCCGTTTCGCTACATGGCGACATCTGGTGACCCATGCAGCACAGTGATGAATCAGGTTTTGCGCAAGATTTCTTTTGTCGTAGTCATCCTTATTTTCATAAATGCCAACAAGAAAATCACATTTGAAATCCTGCTTTACATTTTTATGTCAATCGCTTTACATGGGTTTTGCTAGAATCTTGTTGTTTTTCTGCAAGTTCCGTATATACAGAAATAAGAGTAATAAACTTTTGTTTGCGAATTTATTGCTCATGAAAGCCAAAGTTCAATTCAACAACAGCATAGTTTCAACGCCATGAATGCACTGAACGGCAAAAATTGTTCGTGATCGTCCACTGCAGGAGCAGTTGATTTCGATTTTCAGCCATTTTTTGCAGATACATCCATCAAGTCTATTCGCTGCCGATCTTAAACACAATACTTTATTATCAGCGTTTGAGAAGATTTTATAGAACTCGTGACGCAGCACTTGTTGATGTACAAAACTATTTCAGAACAACAAAAATTACAGATTACTTCATGTGAGAGCTGACAATGCTTTGATATAACCAGGGCCCACCAACCAGGGTCGGGGTTCTTAAGGAGTCAGAGGTTCTGAGCGGAGTCGGATTCCTGATAACGCTAGCAGCTGGAGTCGGAGTCAGATAAAAATCCGACTCAGACTCCGGAAATATTCATAATCAATTTTTATGATTACTAAACATTCTTTAAATAAAAAGATTAATTCAAAGCCTTAACTCATGTACTTAGCGACAATAAAAAAATTCTAAAAAACAATTTTTGGCTCGCTTGCTTGCCATGGTTGACTTTTGACGGCTAAACTTCATCCACGTTATGCTAAGGAGTCGGAGTCGGGAAGGGGAATCGGAAATTTGGAAAGGTCGGAGTCGGAATATTTTCAAAACTAGAGTCAGACTTGGAAACGGACATTTTACCTCCGACTCCGCAACCAAGGGTCCACCAACAACATCTTTTGACTAATTCATGTTTTGAGTTTGATCCTAATTTCGATTTTTTCTTAGTTGACCAGGCCACAAGCGTAGATAAAATGTTGATTGATTCATCGCCTCGTTCTGGAACAGTTAAAGCACAACAAGCAACAACCAAATTCTAACACTGCGAACAAAGGAAATGAAAAATTGCGTTATGCCGCCACCGGCTCTCAAGGCAAAATAAATATACACTTCGTCATCAGATTAGATGACGTGTCAAGGCACTGAGTAATTCTTCATCTTTAACAAACACTTCTAGAGAAGCTTTTTGTCTTGAACCAATCCATTAACGCCGATCATGATCTCGATTAACCGCTGGTACTTTTTTTGAATTTTTCTGTGTGAATCAATTTTCTACTAAGTGGATTTATGCATTTTTTCGTGAAACTCCTACAAATGAGCCAGATGTTGTTTGATCAAGGATGATTCCATGTTTGATCAAGGATAATTCTTTAAGTAATATCTCTCATCAATGAATTTCGGGAATTTTTTGCACTGGAAACAAACTTAAAAAACACATGGCTTTCCGTATTTAGCATATGAATAAGTTCACAACTGAAATGTTTCTGGTAAAAATCAAAATGCAGTAAGTTTTTAGAAACATGTGCTTGATTACTCAGCTGATTCAACCAACAAATTGTGGCGTAGCAGTCAACCATGGTGTTTCTTTATTTCATTTTGCGTTACTTGCATTATTCAGATCTGCTCTTTCTCAGTCTATACTTTGTCTGCAAATTGTCTGTTTTTCTTTTCTCTATTTCAGAAACATTCTGTTGTTTTCACCAGGTCTTGAAACGTTTGCTCTGTGCGAGGTAACCAAGCTGTAATAAATTTGTAGTTCGGTCTCTTTGATGAAACAATGGACCTGATGCCTTGAAATGACAGCGATAACAGCGACAAGGTTGCTCTAGCTAGGCAAATGTTAATAATTAGCACACGTCTGTTGGAAGCCTAGTTTGTTGATAGTTATTATTCTGAAAAGCGGCCAGCAATAGACATAACAAAGTGAAAAATTATGCAGCACCAAAGGTATGCTCACCACGTTCATTCGTATTTTCTTTATAACTTATAGTATACTAGTTTCCACTTTGTTAAAAATGCACTGATCCCCACTATTAAAAATCGCACCTGTGTTTGAAGCTGATTTTGTAGGGTTTCAAAAAAACAAAATGCCAGCTTTGCACTGGACCGGCAAGTCGAAGCTTTGTGGCTTTCCGCATTATTGCATGCATCACAAAAGCGGGTAGGCTTTCAAGTGCATCTCACTTCTGAGCAGTACTGGCACCATTCAGTGCGAAATAGCCGTTTTCAAAGTTGCTTCAACGGTTTGTTGGAGTTATCTTCAGATGGTGTTACGAAATGTTCAGAGTTGATGAGAAAATGAACATTCAGTTCAGAAAAGTAATCTATAGTTTATAAATTTTGGTAAACTAGTTTTTTTGAATCCTTTCTTGGATTGCAACTCCAGAGAAGTTTGTTTGCCATTTATCAAATATGCCACGCAAGAATAAATGCTGACAATGGGCCCTCAACAAAAGCCCCTAGGTGTTTGTTGTGTCCTGATGTCTTTCATTCGGTGTTGGTTGCAACGAGTTATATTTCAAAACGGTAATTTCAAAATCAGATCAAATTCTTTTGAAATTGTAATGTGGTTGGAAAAACCTGTTTTTTTTTGTTTAAATGGTAGAAATATAAAATTATTAATATCAGAGCTTGGAAACTACGTCGAAAAATGAATATGAGGGATGATACACAAAAAGCACAAGTGAATACTCTGGTGTTCTATTTGACGTTAGGATGTTAAGAAGCATAATTACAGACAATATTTTAAACACTCTTTCTGTTGTCTCAAGCACTTCCTATAAGAACAGCGTTTTGCAAATGATCTTTAGAAAATTTTCACAAGTTTTTTATTAACATCTGCTGCTCCTAAGTGTGGTGTTGAACTCACATTAGATTGTTTATTAGAACCAACTGCTTGCAAGTGTGTCACTGAAACCATTATTAAATGTTGCTTTTTTACTTCAAGTGCTTTGCTGAAGTCGTTTTCAGACGGTAGAACAAAACTTTGATAAAAACAGTGTGTAGTAGAACCCAGACTAGTGTGTTTCTGAATTTGATTCTGTTGTTGCTGAATTTGATTCCCTTGCAGAGTTGTATGCTCATGCTAGGAAGTTGCTCAATTAGATGCTAGCTCCCTGTTACTTACAAAGCCTAAAAGGATGTATTTGCAGTTTTGAAATATTTTAGCCCATATTTTTCTTAGGTTTCCAGAAAAACATTTATTGAGTAAAATGGAATGAAGTTTATTCACATGAAACGAAGCGCACATGAGCACGTCGTGATGCAATCTTGTTCCCGTGATACCTAAAACGAGCCAACATATGTTATTCAAGTTGTCCATTTCAAAATAACATTTTATTAAAATGTTGTAACCAGATGCTTCGGCATATTTTAAAGCTACTACTGCAACACATGCTACATGGATCTGCATTGAACTTGCTTGAGGGGGTATGCAGATGTATGTTAAGTAACTGAAGAGAGAGATGAAACACTTTTATCGTTGCCTTTAGGCCGTATGCACCTTATTTATCTTCCCCGATGTGATCAATTTCTGCTAATCTGTTATTAACCTGCGATTTGTAGTCTTCAAATAATAACTTGAGTCACTCTAGAGCCTGGGTTCTTAAACTGAGGGGCGTAAAGGTTCGCAAGGTGCGCGAATATGGGTGCGACATACTACTCGAAACTACTGAATGGAATGCTTTTTATCCATCGCAAATTAGTTAATACTTCACTATAAACGCTACAATCAAAACAAAGTGGACAGTCGACCTGCCGTGAACAAAACCGAAACCTCCTGAACTTACTTTTTGAAAGTTGGATTTATGAACATTACATGTCAAGGTGGTGTCTCTTCTGCTTGGTTCCATTTTAGAGTCAATGCGATTTGTGTTAAGGGCTTTAATGTGTGATGATTTGGCGGTAAATTCTTCACTTCCGATTGTTGTTAAAAGGATCTAGGCTTTAATCAGTATTGAGAGGTAATTCTCTTCAACTGATGTAAAAATTGAAGAATTGCAAATATTTTCCGATAGGAGAACACATTTGGGAAAGATAAATTATTAGCTGTAGGTGTGAATTGTTGCATTGTTCTTATCTTCCATTTGGATAAAAAGAGTTATTTCTTCATCTGTTTTTACTAAGCAATATTCTTAACAACTTGTTTGTAGTTAAGAAAAACATAAAGGGCAGCAACGCACCAAATGGTATCGTTGTACAATTTGAGATACTGCTTATAAAAGAAAAAATAGACAACTCTTTCTCCTATCATGCCTCACAAAAGCTATCTTTTTGGTGAGCCTAAATGCAATATTACTGAATGCATACCCGTTGCAACAAGAAACTTGCTTATAAACTTGTGCTTCAGGGCCACACAATGAAACGAAATTTTTTATGACTTTCATAAAAAAAATACCATGTGAAATGTTTTCGCTTTATTTCACGAAACTTGTTCTTTGCCAACAATATTTGTTACATTTTCAAATACAAGTTTTTCTTGCATTCTTGAATACACGACTAGAATTTGGCATGAGGCATACAATCAGGTAGTTGCCCCGGTAATCACCAAACCTCGGCATACCCCTGATTTCAGGTCTGTAATCAACGCTAGGATCGAGTGTTGTGTCGTGGACATTGCTTTGAGGCGTTGGATTTTAATCAATGTCTGGAAAGTGTACTTTCTGCGCATCTGAGAAAAAGTGCTATCTCAGTTGTGTTTTTCTGTCCATCATTGGAGCCAATCATAGCTTTGCGCAAGAATCGAAAGAAACGTATATACACGGTCTTTTCTTTTCCGAAAGACAATTAAAAATTGGACAGCATGAAATGCTTCTGATAAAAAATCATTCCACTGTTCTTCATGCAGACTTTTAGAACGTGACTATAACATAATTGTTTGCTAAATAGTTCGGTCTGAACTTTCGTATTGGCTATTACCCCGTGGATATAATGGAGTCGAAACACTGAGAGAAATGGCTTGAGTTTTGAGGAATGATCTTGTTTCTTGAGATGCAAAAGAAGAATCCGACAAAACAAACCGTAATGAAACACTTTGTCATTTATTGTATAAAGCAGATTTTCACAAAAATGAAAATTTTGATCATATAACCATGCCTACGCACAACGTTTATTTGCAGCAACGATATCTTGTTTTATTGAGTATTTTTTAATTGCATGGGCCAAATGAAACAAGGTGGTAGGTGCAAGTAAAACAACACAAAACTGATGCAAACCCTTAGATTTGCAACAAAAATGAAACAATGAACTTTAAGGCAATACTTACTTATATCGCTAATTCAAATCAACCTCTGCTGGTTGTACTTTGTTGTGGCTAATTTGTTTCTCACAAGTAACTACTGCACCACCGTACCGTATACCCCAACTGTCTTTATTCGTGTAAACGACGAAAATCGTAATTTAATATCTTGCACGCTGATCATAAATGTTGTTTTCGGAAATTTCAGCAGAATTACGTTAAGAATTCTTGTTTCAGAGCTTAGGAGGGAATTGTTATTCAATTACACATAATTATACGATTGTGCAAAGTGTTATTTGAAAAACACTCTTCACTCAGTATTGTTGTCTTTATCTAATATTTTGCCACCATTAGTCGTTATGTTTTTAAATATGACATTGATATCAAAGTCTTAAACATATTCAAGTTGCTAAATATATAACAAGGTGAAACGAAAAAATCAAGTTGCTGAGACCTTGTTTGTGAGTTCTTGCATGAATAAATTTTTTTTTGTTATTTCATAACCTTAATCTTTTGGGTCAACTACTGTGTACCTAAACAGAAAAGAACTTTCACTACTTGCTAAGATTGATCGAAATCAGATCAGATGCAGAAGAATGCAGTTTTTTCGTAGAACTATAGAAGCTTAAAATTTTAGATTTCATGAAAGGGGTGAACTTAGTACAATGTACAGTAAGTGCAATGATTAACAAAGAGGTATTAAAAATAAGTCATAGATTTGTTGAAACATTTTCATATATTTTCCACTGTTGATTTATAAAAAATTATTTGTTTTGGAAAATCGTTAAATTTTGGAAGGGTGTATAGCTACAGTAGATACCTTTCAAAGCTTTTAATATATTTGCTTATGTAACAGTACAGCAATGTCAGTCTTTCTGCATTCAGTTATGCATGAACACCTTGCAAGATAATGTGATGTTAGAAAAGTTTTGCCACCTTATTTACAAACGTAAATAAAGTTGAGCCAAAATACCCTTAATACCTTAAGATGCACGTAAAGATACGTCTGTACACCAAAAACATTTTAAAATGCATGTAAAGATAAATGTGTGTTCCTGGTACCCTTTGGGTTTCAACAGCTCTTATGGATTGATATTTATACGGGGTTCCTCTCACTTTGTGTTTGTCATACAAATACGAGTGTACCAAGCATATACTTGCCTTGTCAAAATTTTCTGCAACCTGGCTTCGGATATGAAAAAGTTCTTTGGCACGCTAGAACTATGCCGAATATCAATTACATCATCGTTGTAAAGTGTGGACATTTTCATCGAACATGCAAGATTAGATTAAATGCAGTGCAAATATTTCTGTAGATCTATCATTCGTTAAACCAATCTGTCTGATAACATGTTTCTGTCCAAGGGCGTACGCAAGGGGTACGCAAACCCCCCCTTGAGCTTCATATTTTACGAAAACTTTATTACCTGCGCAAAGGAGATCAACTGTTTTCGCATACTTTTTGCTTGTTAATTTGTCGACTTAATGCAAATACCATGGAATAA
>JGI24158J21664_10005432_pt1 | contig 16663 bp, 14 predicted proteins | sample Ectturendosymbi3_FD_21664 | JGI IMG/M metagenome (IMG submission 21664)
AATTAAAAATCGTATATGCATATATCGCATAACCCTTATAACGCTTGAAACGCTTTATTGGTTGTGCGTCTGGATGGCTGCGCAGTTGCGTGCTCATGTAAAGAAACTTTTGCTCAGTGTAAAAATTATCTTAGAGGGAACACTGTAGCGTTGGCTGAGACTTACAAATCCCTGCTTAACGTCAGGAAGAAACTACTCGCTTAAACGGCGCGGGCGTCAATCGTGCGTGGTCAGTGGTTCCTGTCTGGCTGATTTTGGCTCCCCGCGCTTTTTCTGGTCGACGCGATCGTTGGCCGCGAGGGCAGCGGCCGATCACAACAAGTCAAACATCCTGTGCGCAGAGATAACACTAGGAAATTTAGCTTGTCGTTTTCGGGCGCTACATGGCTGTTCGGAGACGACCGATGTCGTTTCTGCAGATCTCTCCGTGTACCAGGTACATGCCGAGCGATAACGAATCGAACGATGTACAAACGTAGGCGCGATCCTTTTTTTCATACCTTTGCGCAATTGTCTTTTCTTGTTTGTTCCAGGTCGGTTCGCGCTTGTTCCAGTTCCTTGCTGAGCCGCACAACGTCCCGACGACTTTCCTGAAGACGAGGAGATTCACTGCACTCTGATTGGCTCGNTTCGCTCATTTATTACACTCTGAGTGGTTCGCTGCGCTCAGGCGCGACGCAAGAAATCGAAAGAAGAAACTAAACGTATGAGAGTGCAGCAAGAAAATGAAATGAAGAAAAGGTAGAGCACAATTGGTCGGTAGAAACAACATCTATGCTGTTCCAGCTACCCAGAAGCAAAAGTCGTATCACAGGATTTCTCCCCCTTGGAGCGCAGAACAACCGTTGCATCTTTCAGGATTTCATGAAATTAGACTGTCAATAAACAGTGAAATAACGTCCGGGCTGGAAAACGGAGGAAACACATGACAGCAAAATTGCTCAAGTCTTCGCTAACGCGCTGCAGGGTCCGACGTGAAGGGCGCGTGTTTGTAAAAAAAAGCAATGTGCGCGTGAATTCATTTCGCTGCATTATGAGGAAATACCTTACACTGAAAAAAAGTGTAGAACAACCGGTACCACAGGTATGCCGCTATTCTACTCGTCAGAAACGAAAAGCCACCGTAACGTAAGTTATTTGTCTACCACTCCCTTTAACACTGCCGTGAATTGATCGATGCTTACGATGGTTTCACGATTTTCATTAAAAGCTTCTGAACGGGCAACGTAACGAACATCGGCAGAGTCAGTCGCATGAAGCCGGTGAAATCAACCCTCGCAGACGAGACCGCATTTCGCCGAACAAACAAACGAAGCCGCGACATGCTGCAGAGGTATGCTATTCCTAGCGATTTATTGCGTTGCCAGGAACGACAGGCGTCTGTTATTATCTTGACCCCCCCCAGAATCGACAAACAATCTACAGAGACGACGACGGCAGTCATTCGCGTACCGCCCGCCCCACTCACTTGATATTGCTTGCTGGTGCTGCGTTCGCATTCTCTGACGTAGCGCAGCTCCTGTGACGTTTCCAGGCATTGCTTGTGCTGCTCCTCCCTCGCCCCGTGCTCGGCCGACGCGAGCTGCAAGCGAAAGCACGTCATGTACAAGAAGCTGCTGGCGAGAGCTTGCGTACGGGTGCTGGGCGAAACGCTAAAGATTGTGACGCACTGAAGAAGCAGTTGCAATTTTTCGCCCACCAGGGCTTGTAGCCGGCTTGCAAAAGTGCAACGAAAGCTTGTTTCAAATGAGCATTATACGCTCTGTCGGCAGCGCATACTGTGACGTAACAAGGCCTGTTCATGTCAAAGATACCTCGCGCGGATTGAAAGACTACCGGCACAAGCAACTGTCGCATGGAATTTACCTTTCGACAAAACGCGATCTACGGTAAAGTGTCGGCAGCGATCGAAACATTGCCTAAAACTCACCCAACTAATAAACGCACACAGCCCTGCACCAAAGTACTGCGGAAACCAGCTACTTCTTTGTTGTAGCAAACGCGAGATTGGAGTATTAGGCAGCACGGGGCACACAAACGAATGAGGCTGCAGGTTAGTGAAGTGTTGGAAAGTTTGGCAAAGTGCAGTTTTCGTCAGAAACCGCCTTAGTTCTTTAAAGACTGAGCCGATAGGAGATAAAATGCCAGTGTTTTGGAAAAACTATTGGGGCTTTAGAACGCTTGCATACAACAGGGACAAAACGATATTCGAAAATTGCAACCAAAGACAACAAAACCCCGTCTCGGGTCATCGCACTCAGATGTCCAATCAAAGACCAACCTTTGACCATTCAGTTGTTCGGTAGGGGGTTCGTTTGTAGCTATATTGTGATAAACAACGCATATGTTTGCTTTTGATTTACTTACTCCTTTGTACATGTCTTCAATTCCAAGTGCGCTTACAGATAACTCAAAACTATATTAGTTCACGAAAAAATTTTGTTTACCAAGACTTTAAAGTTAGTTTAACAAGACCTTGAATTAAGTTTACCAAAACTTTTGATTTGTTGATAAAAGAAAACCAGTACACTGCACCGATTTAAATAAATGCATTTCGACGATCGCCCTGACGAACACGAAACCAACAAGTACGATTGATCAGGTTGCAAAGCGCACCTTTTCTAGTTCCTCTATGCGAGCCTCGCGCATTTCCAGGTCTTTCTCCAGCTTTCTGACGACTTGTTGGTGCTCGGCGATCACGTGACGCGCTTCCGCAATGTCGTCACGCATGGATGAGAGACGTTCGTCCAGCTGGCCGACCTGCAGCGAGCGACAGAAAACGACCTTGAAAGAACGAGGCGTTCTGAGCGTGAAAAGAAAACGAATGAGTTGCGAGCGCCTATGAAACAAAATGAAACTTGCGTTGAGCTTTAGGTGCTGTGAAAGTTTCGTGGATTGAACCGTATCGGCAATCGGCGCTTCTTAAAATATCCAAATAATGATGAAATCGGTAAAGTATTCTTGCAGTGGTCAGAGGCCACCAGCACAACATGAGTCCCATTTGCCAAGCTGTTCAGCAACTTCTTTTCACAATACGATAACTCACTATGTGCGGAAACATTGCGTAATATGCCAGTTGTATTTAAAGTACGTGTCATGCAGAAAGTTGCATTCTCGAGTAAAAGTCTATGGATTTCAGAATCACCAGAGACAATTCTGAACGTTTTAAGGTCTCGAACATGAACAGATTCGTATAATGGCATCGCTCGAAAGATTGTCGCAGTATATTGAGCGGTTTTCGAATCACTATTGTTGAGGATGGGTAGCTCACAAATATCAATAACAGCCTGAAAAAATAAGGTTCATTTCGTATTTGCACGAGCATGTTGCTGTTTCATTATAATTCATACTGTCATTTGAAAAAGCAGCAGGTCCAGACATTGTAGTCACTTTTGAGAGGGGAAACATCAAGCATCACTTTGGAAACATCTATGACATTACACCTTTAGATGACAAGTGCCCACGCAAGTAAAGTAATCGTTCATATACGCAACGCCGGAAAGCGGTTCTTTCAAAACTGTGCCAAGAGTTACGGCGAGTGCTCACGTTCACTTTAAATATTCTCAATTTTAGCCTGGAAGCAGTTCCTGGTGCACTAGCCTTGCAGCATACAACATCAACCTAACGCGTTTTGCGCAAGTTACGCAGCAACAACATTAAGTGACTGCACGAACTGCTTTCATATTTTTCAGATGTCATTCCACTTCTTGTTTGAAACAGAAGACGTTGGTAACAAAGAAGCACGGTTGACTTAATTTTGCTTGCGGCGAAGTCGAATTCAGGCGTCGCATTTTAAAGCTGCGGAAACTTCTGATGTTTCAAGCACCTGTACAAAGCAAAATCGCTCCTCACCTGCGCATTCCGCTCCTGCAACTGCCTCTCAGACTCTTCTAGCCTCTTCTCAAGTCCAGCGCTTCTCTTTTCGGCGCCGCGTCGGAATTCGCGCACTTGCTCGTCGAGCTGCGATAGCTGCGAAAAGGGAGACGTGCGGAAAACTCCGAAAAAGGCCAACTGAAGTAGAGCACCCCTGGAAATGTGTTCGAGCGGCCAAGAAAATGCTGACGAAGCATGAAAAGGCGCGATTCAGTGCTTTTTCTTAACGTAACCCGGTCGTGTGTCGTCGTACATACCTGAGCTACTCGCCCTTGAAGTTGACGCTGCCGTTCGTCGAGCGCACGCTCCAAGGCAACCACGTCGTCGCATCTTTTCTTTTGCTCACTTTCGGCCAATCTGCAAAGTTCCAAAGCGGAATCGAAGCTTTATTTTTGGATCTCGCAGAAGGAGAAATATGTGAAAACGAAACAGCGTTCAGCGAAATGGTGGGGGCTCGCGTACTAAACCTGCGCAGACTTAAACGACATCACAGGCAGATGCATGCGCACACTGAAAACTTGCTGGCGGTTACAATCGCAACGCAGCGCTGCTCAGCTGTCTTTGCTCGATTTCAGATAAGCAGGTAACTAAGCTTTCCAAAGTGCACAAGCCCGCCTGTTGGCATCAGACTCAAGAGGTCGAAAACATTATCTTGCACACACACGCCGCGTTCCCACAAGTTCGTAACAGCCCAGACATACCTCTCGCAGGAGGGCAGCTAGCATCGAACAATCTGGCCGCCTTTCCCATACGAGCGCTGAAAAAAATGCGACTTGTTCGCAAGCGGGACAAGCACGGCAACTTCGCCCGCTCGCAGTTCTGGGAAAGAGCGATCTAGAGGCGGGTTTCCGTCATCCCATTTCGTGACAAGTTCATGCACGTCGCGCCAGCTATGCGCGAGACAGAGCGACTGCGTTCACGTTAACCATACGCTGGTATATATATAACTGCATCCACGTTTTTTCTTTTTCTGAAGCTTTTCGATCGCTGCGACGTTACCACGCTGGGCTGACATGACGATCCGCGATCGCCCTGACATCTCTATGCAACGAAACCGACACGAATGTAAAACATCGCCGCAGCAAACATCGCAAACGGCGCACTACACCCAGAAACAACGTTTCACCTGTGCAAAGGCAACGTGGCGATCGGGCAACACCACCACCACGACAAGCGACCCAGCTAGCGCGCACTGCGAAAGTGCCGGCCAGGGAGGGAGCCGTCGTGCGCACGACGCCCTGCACAGGAAACGAGCCAGCATACGTTTGCGGAGGCAAAGTGCGCACACGCGATCTGTCATTTCGCAACAGACGGCTCCTTCTCAGAGCCCGCGGTTGCGAAGACACGAGGTAAGCATCCTGAATAGGTACAAGTCAACAACAACGCAAAGCAGCGAAGGCCGATGCTGATGTGCTGCGATGCAACAACGATGCGATGCGCAAAAGTCCCTCAAGGCAGTGCACTGAGGGGCTTCTCTCCCCCCAACCGACCTAGCACAAAGGCCTGTTTGCAATGTTTGATTAACAACATTAAGCACGTCTTACCATCTCAATGGCTGTCACTAAACAACATGAGCTATCAATAATTTTTTGGAAGTTTGCGATGACAGAGCAGCAAATTGCGACACAGCACACGAATAACTTCTTCAAAATATTTCTGCACAGTTAAAAAGCGTCACAGCTGAGTTCCAATAACCCGTACGAGTATTGCGCTACTCGCTGTTACTGTTCCGCCAGGCCATGCAAACTCGTTTACCGTTCTACCGTCCGTTCGACAAGCGACCAAACTCTTCGTCGGAAAGTTATGCAGAAAGAGCGCGGGAGTGTTACAAAGAAGGGTCAAGTTTGCCTGAGACGAGAGGAACGACCCACAGACTAGAAATGTTTCAGAGGAGCGAGTTTTTGATTTCGTGTCGCATCGTCGCCCATCGTATAACATTCTGTGCGAAAGGAAATTAGCAAACTCGGTTCGATATTAGTAATATGAACTTCCACCAAGGCGTGACTTTGTGCAAATTGCAGAAGGTTGAGTTGAATACGAATTACGTTACCAACCTCTGTGAAGTTAAACTGCAAATTAATTTGAAACAACTAGACAGTCTGGGTCCATTTTCCAATGTGTCGCTTTCGATAGTAAAGTCGTCTTTACACGTGGTGCTGTTTTTGCAACAGCGCGAACCGCTTCGCACTGCTTATCGCAAACCCGCCACCGCTGGAATTTTGTGTCTAAAGCACCATGCCACAGGTGTTGGTAATTGAAGACAACAACGACAATATATTCATCAACGACACGTTGCTTCCACCCCATTCGTTCAAGCTTGACGTTCCACTAAAGTTTCCTGAAAGTAGTGCTTCCCAACACTTTTCAACGTGCGACCCACTTTCACTGGGAATTTTTTTGGGGGGCCAGTTTGAGATATTGCGGTAAAAAGTAAAAATGTGAGAAAGAAACAAAACATTAAGAAAACTTGCAATTTACTGTGAATGGGAAACTTGCAGGTGAGACCGAGTTGAGGCTTTAGAAGGCGACTAATCCATCCCATCAATAGAAAATCGGCAAAATTTTTGAAGAAACATTTTACTCTAATACCGGAAAATCGTAACATTTTTAAATGCTTCTGAAAGATCTTCGCGGCCAACTGGTGGGGAAGCGCTGCCCTGAAGCTTCTCTGTGCTGCGTTGAAGCGGATGCGACATGTCCGGCCTTTGCTTGTATTAATCAATAACGAGCGGTGCTGTTTTAATAGGAGTCCGCAACGTAGTTTCGCGTCATGTGTAGGAGATTTTGAAACTGACTTGCTGGTCAACATTTCGCTATGCTTGCCAGAAGAGCAACCGTCCTAAGCAACGAGTCCAAGTTGCACGTTTTTATGTGGTTAGCAATTCAAAGGTCGTGGCTTCGATTCCCTGTACGGTCAGCTGGTTATCTTGGAGAGCAACATCAAACTATTGATGAAACTGACAGGGATTATGCAAACGACTACAAGTGCACAACCTTAAGGTCGTGGGCAAAAAAATATGCATCTGCACCACATCACTGGTGTTTCGTTATAATATCCACAACTCACAACAACTCGTGTGCGGTTGGTCACAAAGGCCAAGTAGACAGAGAAACAGGACCGTGGTTCTTAATCGCTAAAGCGGGTAAATGGGTCGTAAACAAGAAACCGGAGATCTGAGAAGCAAAAAGTTTTGCGACATAAACAAGGCCTTGTGCTGCACTTCAGCCTGAAGCGCAAAAATTTCCAGTATCGTTAAGAATGATCACCACTTCCAAAAAGTATCCATCATCCAACAATGCTGCATCGCAACACTTTCAAATAAACACAGGCATTCTGTGGGTGCAGGGGTGTACCGAGGTCAGATGGCGACAGGGGCAAGAAGCAAGTTTGGCGCCCCCATGTTCGAACCTAAGGTCTTTCGGGAGTAAATGTACTGTATTTAAGAAAGTATTTGCGACACTGTTGCGACGTTTCGGCGCCCGCGGCATTGTGCATACTTGCCACTCTCGTTACACCCTGAGTGGGTGATGCACTCTGCCGAAAATTACACCATAGCTGTCAACGTATTCGTTACACACGGGTGGCCATTCGACAAACGTTGGCTTTTCACAACCAGAACTGATAGAAAGGGCAAGACGACGAAAATCCACATAAACATGTAACTCATACCAGGGTCGACTCCAGATCAACAGCGCCACTGGGGGCTCATCACATATTCCGCATTATTTCTAGTCCTAAATGACTTATTCTTTACACCTAGCCCTACGTCTTCCTCGATTTGTAAGTTAAGGGTAAAATCAGTCATAAAATAAGCTTTGTAATGCAAACTGATCTACAAGTCGCGATTATTCTGAGTGAATGCAACCGTTCGAGGCTTGCGTCACTGAAATTTCCATTTGCTCTGATTCTGGCTGGCACTATCTTTGCCCTGTGACGTGTGTAACGTAACAGTAAATGAGAAGTTCTTATGAGTACTCGTCCATTGTTGCGTAACGTACGTTACAGAGTAATGGCAACGCCAGTTAGTCCTCTGCACACTAGGCTCATTCGTATTAGACCGAGTAGCTGGGCAATTTATCGTTCGTTTGAAATTATTCTCGAATGGAAACTGTTTATAGATTGGAATTCAAATCCAAGGTTCTATGCCAATCCAGTGCTTCAAAAACATTCAGTCTTATACTTTAAAACATTTAATTGCAGAGGGCAGCTCGGGCTCTAACGGGTAACCCCGAGTAAAGCGCGAGCGGACGAAGTCAAGAGGTGCCCTACTACGCGAAAGGCCAGACATGGAACGAAAATACTGTATATGAACAGTGACAAGGCCCAATGAAAAAAGTCGAGTTAATAACCTCAATCAGTCAGTGAAGTGGGTGGTGGCAAGAACTTGCGTTCTACAATGTAAATCGTACTCCAAGACTCGGGTTCATACTCGACGACTCGGTTCACCCCGCGGAGCCCGAGTGCCGGGAGTCGCCACTGACTCGTACATTTCCTTGCTAAGCAACATGTGCCTTGGCGCTCAAAACAGGACGTATTTTGTCTTTTTTATGCTCGTTTAAGAAAACGCTGTGTCTAAACCTCCTTAAGCCTTGACCTTTATTCACTCAACGACCAACGAAACGCACATAGATATACTTAGGTCGTGTCTCTCAACTGGTATAAACCTCACATGAAAAGGCTCACAAATCCTCACATAAAATCAAACAACGCACTGCATACAAAGCACCTGTACTAAACGAACTAAATTTTGCGCGCATGTAACTGTCACTTCATTGTTGTAATAAACCTCCCTATTGTTACGTCACTGCACGCAATGCTTTTAACCTCTTGCAGACTGATTTCCTCGCACATTGATTGGGTTCGAGCAGGTTTTTTATAAAAGCTAAGATCTTAGCAGTGAAAGTGAATGCAATTGAAAGCGGCGGCCTCGCAATCTCAAAACGACGCAGCAGGGCGTCGCAACTTTTCACGGAAATTTCCATTCTGCTCCGAAAATCTTGCTGTTAAACGTTTGATATTTCGCAGAGAAGCTATCGATTCTTATCCCTGACAATCTCACTGTCTTTTGTCAAAGATTCAGTCGGACATTTCACGAAAATAGGAAGAAAAATGAAATTTACATTTCAAAATCTGCATCCCAGTTAAGTCATCGGCCGCGTTAAATTGACTGCAGTCACAATTTACAAACTTTGCACTCGCCAGTTTATTACCTCTCCCAAACAGACGTTTTTATCTCGTAGCAGCCAGCTCAGCCTTCCACGCCGAGAAGCACATGTGGTTTTTCTGACACACCGAGCAAAAACTTGAGCGAAGTTTGAGCCAGTCGCTACCGAGCCACTGCAGATCTATCTTGCGTGAGTCAGGCGCCAACAATGCGCCCGAAGAAGCGGCCACCGTCGTTAAAAGGCCTTGTCTCGTGCGCGTGTGGTGTGCAAGGGGCCGTCGCTCTTTTCACGGAGGACGTCACGCGAGGCGATGATCAAAAGAAGCGCCTTTTTTAAAATTAATTTAAATCGCAGCGACTAGAACAAAGCACAGAAAACAAACATTCCAAACCGTTAAAGCGCGAGCAACGGCGTTTCGCGTGATGCATCGGTTGGAACTTGCCCGGAAATACAGGGTTTGGGACAACAACGGCACAGCACAGGGTCAGGCGTTTCGGTTGATATCACGTGTTCAACGAATAACCCTCATGGGGGGAAGTTACAGGAGGACTTCCCGTAAAAAAATCAAGAGATTGCGAATATCATTACGAAATAATCGCTTCTTATTGAAAATTTGCTGATTGATTCAAACTCTTCACCGGTGTGGAGACAAGTTACTTAAATACAGATGTGTGCAAGTTTGAATCACCGCAAAAAGATGGAAGCATTGCCCATTCGGCTGATTCCTCGAAAGCCTACAACAAACTTAAAGTTTTTGACAATAACAACATTCATGAAATAACCACGCCGTGAGCTTAGTTGCCAAACAATTTCGAAGCTATTTTTGTTTTTTGCCGACAAGCAAAGATCGCGTCAATGACATGATAGAATCTACTTAACGGTCTGCAGTAAAGCACGTTGTTTCATTAAACCTGGACGTACCAACCAACACTAAACTACGCCACCATTTGATCACAATGCATGCGCTAACGACATAAAACTGGATCAACCCCTAACTGCGAGCTTTACGTTTTCGGGTATAACGCGTGTTGAGACTGCAAGACAGTTTAGAAACGATGGGCCACCCATGTGGCCAGAATGCCCCAAAAAGGTTGGCGAGGCAAAGGGCTATCACCCACGGTCAAATAACCCCCGAGGTCTGTCAGCGACTTGGTGGTGTGATTATATCTTGGTGAGGCATGGAGTCTGCAAAACTGCCGGGGATCGACGAAACCGTGAGGTGTTTGGAACGCTCCTGTCCCCCCGCCCCCGAGAAGAAAGGATGCGGGCGTGAAAACGAATAAACGAACAAAAAATTCAGTTTAATGATAAAATGAAACGCTGGTGCGTCTGCAGAGGTGCGTGCGGGGGGGGGGTTCACATCAACATTTCCGCATAAGGCCACGTCGTGTGTTTAGGTGGTTTGGGTGATTAGTCTTGCAAGGGCTGGGGTGACGCGCTGACTTGAAATAAACATCGAAACAGCAAAATTTACAGCTCCCTGCTGAGACTGCTTGACTCTGATCGCTGGACAAGGGGGTCTTTCCGGCAGAAAATCGCAACGGGCGAAAAATCAGCAGTTCGCGAGAATCACCAACAAAATCTAGCGTTTAACTACAAGCACTGTAGCCGCTTTTGAAAAACACCAATCATAATCCGACGCTCAGATTGGACACCTCACTGGATTTTTCCTCCACGATCCCATACAATCTAAGTTCGGTTGCATTCTGAATGACAGCTGCTGTTTTTATAGTTACCTGAGAGCATCGTGTAGTGATCTGATGGTCGCCTCCTTGCTTTGGATTTCAACCTGCTGCTCGTCAATACTTTTCTCCAACGCCGCGTTTTGTTCCTTAGCAACCTGCGTGAACAGCTCTGGATTAATCGCTCCAGCGCCGGCGGCGTGACGCATGAACCGGCTTCTGGGCCCACGGCGGCACTGAAACCGGCCCGGAAATTATTGCGGCCAAGTTAACTGGATTGTTTTGGGGATTAAAAGCTTAATCGCCCGTCACCTTGTGTAACAGGTAAAGCTGAAAGGATTGAAGTCTTCGCGCCGACGCACACGTTGCCACGGCAACGCATTTCGGTGGAGTCACACGTTAGTTGCAAAGCAAAACGACAAGTCACAGGTGATGGGTTCCAATCCCGACTCAGTGCAAAGTGTGAGCTGAGCTGGAAATACGCAGCACGTTTAAAGAAAACCTTTTTCAACTTGCTGAGTTTTTAACAAAGGTTTGTGTTCTTTGTTACGCAACAATGGCCAGCAACAGTTTTTTCGTCGGCAGCCGTTTGAAATCAATTTTCGTCGATGCTCATGACTTCGCACGGAATCAGCGGAACACGACAGGGGGGGGGAATGGTCATTGCAGCTATTTCTACTTTTTTGAATATCGGTTCATTGCGTGTCAGACGTCAACACTTTTCTGCGTGATGCAAAGTGAGCGCTCATGTGCTTTGCCTCCGCAAAGAAACGTTTTGATATAAAATGCAGGGGGGGGACAAGTAACATTTCGAGCAGTGTAAGACCGTAACCCAACTTTCGGGAAAGTGGGGAGGCATGACACGTCATGAGTGGCTACTGCCTATGCAACGTCATGGTGATGATGAAGCTGGAAAGCGTCAAACGCCGGTTATTTCAGGAAATGCGACGTAACCAATCAAGAAAGTTTGGAAATGCAACCACCATTTCTCACCTTGACGTCACTTTCCGCCTGCGTCATTTCCGTTTCGAGATCGATGCACCTTTCCTGACACTTTCTGTACTCCCGGTCCAAAGCGCTGAGCTTGTCTTCGAAACTGGCGACTGGACAAACAGGCAACTACTGTTAAGCAGCAGAACATGACATTTCGAGTTGCAAAGTTTACACAAAAAAAACACACACGGTTGCAATGGACACCATGCATCCAAGCACGCGCGCCAGCATCACACGACGACGTTGAAGCCGCAACAGGCTCTTGTTCTTCGCAGGTCTTGGATGTTTTATTTCGCGTGGTGCTATGGTGGATCTCACTCATAACGCAAAAGAATCCACAAGCTGCAGGATGTTCAGTCCATCCATCGTAACGTAACTTTCTCGACTTTAGCGTGAATTTGAAACCACTACGTTTCTGTAGAATTACTAACATTCTCGCAAATGAAGAAACAAAGCTAAAAAATTATACGGAATCGTTTAGATTAAACTTTCGAAACAGCAGCTGAGAGAATATTTGTGCGAGCACTGCAGATCAAGAAAGCTTTTGACGCAAAAACCCAGATGGCCGTTGTTGTTTCAACGGACCATAGGAGCGACGACGTCACTGTGGTATGACACATTTTTTGCGTGTCTTGTTGATCCTAAAGAATTCATACCGTTTTGAAGCTGACCTTTGACCGAAACGGTCAGGATCAAAGGTCAGATTATTCAGCTCGACTGAGACCACGCGAGACTACTTTTTTCGCCCTGACCGATACCGCCAACAAAATTTGTCGACGTGCGACACAAAAACTAATCGACACCGAACGAAGTTTTACTAAAACTAAATGCAGTGCCATTTGTTGTGGGCTGATCACCTGTGGCATATCGCTACCCCTCGAACGCAAAACTTTTAATGGAGCGCTTGCTTTTCTTGTTGCACTGGGTAATGAGAAAAAAATTCGCGACCACATTATCAGGAAGGCAATCTTCCTCAATTTTTTCATGTGAAGCCGAAATGGAAGGCAATTCTCAATGAAACTTCAAGTCGACGGTTTAATCAGCAATGGCTTTCTTAGCGAGATTGCGTGTACGAAAAAAAGGCTAGCGCACGCTTTAGCAAGTTTCATATCCTGAACAAAAACTTTGCAGAGAAACCCGTGATCGCGCAAAGAGAACGAAATGTACACGAAGGTAAACGACCTTCGCGGAATGCTGCACCACCCAGGCAGCTGCTGTAGCGATCTGTGTTTCAAGTCGTGTTCTTTCGGAACGCGAAACGCGCCGCTTGCTTGTTCCGCATATCTTTACAGCAGGAATGGGCAAACTCGCTCTGCTCGGCAATACATTGCACTACACGCGGCAATACTGCCGGCGATAACTACGGTACAATCGGCTCACCGCACGCCCGTGGTTGCTCGCAACAGAGCCTTCCACGCATCAGCTGCAAAGCGTGCATGCGAATGATTTAAATCGCACGAGGCGCGAATTATATTTGCGCTGAAACGCACTATTCAACTTTCTCCTGCTGTGCTGCTTGACAAAGCGAAGGTACTTACATATCATACAGGGGCCGCAGCCACCTGATGTTTTCGGCAGGGGTCAAAATTATTGCAACTTGTTGCTTTACGTTACTACTGAAGAGTTTTGTTGCGCTGTCAAAATGCTTTTGAAAATTTCGGGGACAATTGCCCGGTCTGTCACCCCTGGTTGCGGGGCTACTACCACAATTTTTCGTGCTGTGTTGTTTAACAAGCGAAGGCACTTTCCAAGTGTCAGGTTAATATGCGAATGACCATCCACAGAGGACTTCGTGTTTTCTTCGCAGTCGCAGCGCAGTGTTTACGGGACACGATGAAGGAATACTTCAAAACGTTATGGCAAACCGTCACAAAGCGTTGATTCGCACTGCATTAAAGCGCGATGGAAGCAGCGAATTAGAGGAGCAAGTGTGAGGCACTCGCGTCGAGTTGCTCCGCTTTAATCAGGTTTCCAGGATCATGTTCATATTGCAGCTCCGTGGTTCGTAGGGTTTCAAATCGAATATGTCTGCTTCGAAACTGATCGCCTAACATCGAAGTAGCGGCAAATCCTGATCGACGGTTGTTTACCTTTTAGTCACTGATGACCTTCAAGGTCGGGGAAGAAATACAAACTAGCTTTACGAGCAAAAACAGAAGGTGGCAATAATAACATAATCTAAATTAACACACTTTCTTCGATTTTCTTGTCCAACTTTGCCTTCATCTCCGTCCACTCGAAGCGCGTTTTTTCAAGTTCCTGCGTCGTCTCCGTCTTTTCGTCGTTCAGCTCAGTCACGTGACTCTCGACGGCGACCATCTCGGCCCTGCACTCGTTGAAGTCGTTCTCGACTTGCCTGGCAACAAAACGAACGCGGTTTCGTGTTTACAATCGCCGGGGCGGCGCGATCGAAAGTGCGACTTTATGAAACGCCCGGAAGGCATTTTTCTGCGACTGTAGCAAGCGCGGTATTGTCTCTGCGGGGCTTGGGCGCGGCGTCCAGTACACGATGCCAACGGAGCGTTCGCTCACAATGACGCCGTCTCGATAAGCCGCACATTCGAAGAACCAGACATTCCTTCTGGCTTCTAGCAAGAAAGGCGGCGAGCCTTTTCTGTATAGAGAAGGTGCGCGGTTAAAGAACAAGGAAAGTTGCATCCAATGAGAAGTTGCGCGCTTAGAACAACGGACACAGCTGGCCTCTCACTGGCACCTGTGCAAAATTAACCGTCGTTCTTGTGTCGCTTTGTTTGCTGGTGACAATTGCGATTGTCACGACTGGTCGCCACCCTGACAAGACCGTTCTTGTCGCTGACGTGCCAGTTCCGACTCTCAACGCGGTGTCGCTTTGTCCCATTTTTTTTCGTGATCACCCCGTAAGGTACCCGCCTCCTTTCTCCCGAAGTAAGAAATGATAAGAGATTAAGTCCGAAAGTAACGAAACAATGCCAGTCTTCAAAAAAGCAAAACAGGAAAACAACTGCTGCTAAGTACTCAAGTGTCAAGCGCGGACAGTTCTTTAATGCATCTGGAAACGTTTGCCAGCCACGACAAGGCTCTCGAGCCTTCAGCATGATCGATGACGTTGCGCGGGAAGCACCCACGTGACCTGACGCCAGGTAAGGCGTCTCATCATTCACCGACAGCGGTTGTGGCGCGGGCGACGCTCAGAAAACCGTATGTTTTGCGATTTCTGAAAAACGACAGCTGATCGCGGTGGTGGTGACGATTTTCGCCAAGCTGGAAAATTTCGTTAAGCGGAAAACAGTTCGTCCTGCAAGCGATTCTACGGACAAACCTCGATTGTTTGATTGTTACGTAACAGGTTAGCGAGTGAGGAGTATCAGTATGACCGAACAATGCAATTACAAGTTTATCTCACAGCTATCTTTCGGTGACGGGCAATAAAGTCAGATTTCCAAAACGGAAATACCCAAGAAAACATTTCGATTGCAGGCCCAGGAACGGCCAAGAAAATGGGATTCAGCTTTTTGCCACAACTTCTTAGGTGACGTTCATGATATACGTGTCAGACAGCTCGAGACGTCATGACTGTCTTTGCGTTGAACTCATGTAATCTTAAACTTCCAATATGAAGACATTTTTGATAACATTTAAAGCGCAACGAATTTGTTAAAGCAAAGAATGACGTCAGTGCATAAAAAGCTGTGTACTCAATTTACCACACGAGGGCGGCACCGGACCAAAGGTTGAAAAAGTTTTCTCTGACCAGATTTGACCTGATTCGATTTTGAGTTTCAACTGCAACTGTTTCTGACAACAAGCGCCACAGCACAATCATCCAAAAATAAAAAACGTGTTGATGGCAGAGTTGTCACCGAAAGTATAGTTTGCTTTTTGAAAAAAATACACTGCGTTGTGATAATGCGTTGCGATAAAAGTCTCTCAAATACGGCCACGTTGCCACGCTTCGATAGCGCTGCCCTAAACCTTCGACCACCGACATCCGATTCCACAAAACATCACTGGGCGCTCTTTATTCCAAGCACCATTTCAGCATTGGACACAAAAAACAGTGCAGTGGTGCTCGGATGCTTTCAGGAAAAGCAATGAGCAAGAAGCTGATGCCGTTTGGGGTTTACCCTCTTATCGGTCCAAACTTCAAACGCAGAGTCCGTTTACGACCGAGCACCGACGCGTGTCCCCCAGATTTCACAAAATCTCAGTTCACTGAAAATGGAAAGCTACGGAAAGCGCGATCAGAGGTATGCTTTGCTTGCTGCACGCCAAGAGCATGCCAGCACATTGCTCGCGATTGAGCTCATGATGCGCAAGAACATTGATGAATGCAAGAAATACGACGGGGTTTATGCGATCGGTGTATCTGCAGCATGTACTGCTTCTTCAGTATCGAGTTATCGAACTCTTGACAGTGCTGCAAGCTCTGAAGGGGGCCACTAGCACGCCACGGTCGGTCCTGCGGTTATACACAAGGCGTCCAAGGCTCTTTCGCGGAGTGCAACAATTTCAGAGCTTGATGCACGCACGCCGCAGCCAGAAACAGTATCACATAAGGTGCAACAAGGTTGAAGAAAACAAACTAGCAGCTGGCGCCTGGTTGTTTGTTCTCAGCAAAACGCCGCCATTTCCTGGCAATGACACCAAAGCAATATCTCTTTGCGTCCAAACAACTTGATCATTTCCGCGCAGCTGGAATTGCGCAGCCAAGGCCAATGATCGACTTGAACCAAGTCGACCCGTGACGTCGCCGCCACGACTTGTTTGTTCATCGTCATGCAGAGAGTTCAGGGCTTCCCTCAAAATCAACGGCTCAAGCAGCAAATCGAACGCGAGAGTTAAAGTCGCGACGCGAGACAAAGACGATCCACACGTGAATCAGGAAAAATGAAACGGGCTATGATGGCGCTTGGGATGCATTCAGTGCTGGCCGTTGGGTCTTCAAGAATCAAGTTACTTTTTTTTTTTTT
>JGI24158J21664_10005433_pt1 | contig 16662 bp, 12 predicted proteins | sample Ectturendosymbi3_FD_21664 | JGI IMG/M metagenome (IMG submission 21664)
AGTATCTTGGCTGTCACAGTCCACAGATATCTTCACGAAGTTCAATGAAGTTAATTTGCAATTGCAGGGGAATGATGTTAACCTCATTAAAGCCAAATCAGTAATCGCCACCTACTTGTCCATGTTTAATGCTGTTCAAATGAAATCAAGCCCGTCTTGAACACTAACAGTTTCCAAATCATGAACTCTAACAGTTTCCTACTGCTAAATGAGTTAATTTACTAAATTAAGTTTTATAGTGAAATGCATCTTTGCGCTCATTCTTGTTTTAATCAATTTCAAAGATACCAAATATACAATACGAAAAAATTGTGTTGATATGTGTGCTATGCATGGTAGGGTGGCGATAGAAATTTGTTTGTCAGAAAAGGGGGCGCTAGCCAAAAAAGGTTGGGAAACACTGATCTAAAGTAATAAAAATATTTGACTAATCAGTTAATTGGATAATTAATTTGTTTATTTTAGATCATAACTTTTGAAACAGAAATGATAGAAAGTCGATCAAAGGCTCAAAAGGCTTGGACTCGAGCATATTTTCTAATGAAAACTTCAGCAAAGTCCTTTGTCCTAGCGGTTGGGTCCTAGGCCAGGTAACATGAGCCAAAATGGCCTAAAAACTACTTCACTTACAACGTCACTCACAAAAAATCCACAATCCCCAACCAAAAAATTTTTTTCAAGTGCAGACTAGAAGACTGGCAGATCCATTTGTGCCCTTGAACAGCTCTCTAACGCAATCGTTGGAATAGATGTGGTGTTGGTAAGGCAACCAACAACTGCTGGTTTTAGGCTGATTTCAAAGTACGAATATATCGGCTCTCAAAGTGGTAATGAGATAAACTGTACTGATTGATATCTCCCAAATAAACACATGTTTGTCACTGATGAATGCAAAATCGTATTGTTTTTTGAAATGTGTGAATTTGTTTGCAAAATTTTGATGTTGTTTTACTGCCACTGAGGCTATTTTATACATATTTATTTCCCAAGTGGAAAGGACACTTATATTTGAAACAAGTCAGGAATGTTTGGAGTGCTTATTGACATAGTATGATACAATTGTATATGTTGTATTATTTGTGCAGACTATAAAAGCAGCAGACATTGCTACTGTCAGAAAGCTTGCGAAGCCTCCTCATTTAATTATGAGAATAATGGATTGTGTGTTAATCTTGTTTCAAAGACCTGTGGACAAAGTCCAGCAAGATCCTGAGAAACCTACTGTGAAACCATCTTGGAGTGAAGCTTTGAAGGCATGTTGAACTTTAAGCAACTTTTTGAATCCCCATTATTAACAGAAATAAGCTATTACAAGTCATCAGTGAATAAAGTTATTTCATTGTCATTTCTGATATCAAATTTGAAATGTTATTTTTGCAGTTGATGTCACATAGTGGATTTATGAATCTTTTGAAGAATTTTGAGAAAGATTCAATTAATGAAGAAACAGTTGAATTACTTACTCCATATTTTGAAATGGAGGACTACACATTTGAAAATGCAAAAAAGGTGCTGTGCTATGTTTATTACAGCTAGTGTATTTCATAAAACGTGTTAATTTTTCTATGAACTTTATTGATCCAACGTCTGTTTGAAGATGGTAAGATAACGACAAAATGTGACTTTACTCTCTGCTGCATCATTTGTTTTCACTGTTTACTCATTTTGCGTTTTGCTGAAAATGTTTTGAAAGTGCTTAAGTGTGTTCGTATGGTATTTGTGAGTGCAATTTATTTGTTCTCTAAGCTAATGAGTCATTGGCAGAATTTGTTTGAAGCACACCTTGCATTTGCTCTTATAATGACAGCAAGCTTTCTAATCCTGATGCCAATAAGAAAGCGTTTCTTTGTAATTAGCTGTTGTTTCCTAATGGAGTTTTCATCATTAATTTAGTCTGTGTTGCAGTTTGTTCGTTGGTTGACACACAACAACAAACAGCATGTCCATTCTGATTGATTTAGGTTTGTGGCAATGTGGCTGGTTTGCTCTCGTGGACTAAAGCTATGGCGTATTTCTATGAAATCAACAAAGAAGTTCTTCCTTTGAAAGCAAATCTCAAAAAGCAGGAAGCGAAGCTTGAAGTAGCTCAAAAAGAGCATGCCATGTAGGTATTTTCCTAAGAATATTGGTAATGCTATTCCCAATAGCATTGGTAAAATTTGTAAAGTTTAATGCTCAACTTGCTTAGCAGTTTGAAACTGCCAGCACAGTTTTTGTCAAGTTCCCATTTTCAAGTTCAGTGATTGTAGAGCATTGTGTTCAGACAGAACTATTACTGTAAAGTTTCAGATTTGGGCTCAAATATTGTTTTAATGATTGCAGATTTCTTTGACCTGGAAAATACCCTGAATATTTTCGAGTTTTTTTTTTTCAGCTAAAGTTGGTGTAGAGAACACTGTGCCGCACCCAGATGAAAATGCAACAGAAGGGTTAAATTGCATTGGAGGAGGATCAGTGAACAGTTCACAATTTAATGATGTTGCAAAGTTAAATTGTTGCTCTTGCCTTTCTCAGATATAGCAAGTGATGACCAAAGAGTGGCATCCATTTCACAGGTCCCTCTTCAGCAGTAACTGTGTGGCCTGTATTTCAAATCCAGATTTCTCTGGACTGTGGATAGAGCTTAGGGTTTATTGCATAGAAAAGAAGAATGTCTTGGTGCTAAACTTCTCAATTTTGCAATCCCCATCCTTGGTAGTAATCAACAAATTTATTTTCCTGAGCTCCCACAACAACCACTGCACACTTTTGTCCTTAATTGTCTGACATAACAAATTTTCCATAGGTCCAACCATAGACTTTCAAAGCAGACTTTAGTTTTTTCTTGTACAACCAGAACACTTCAGAAACATGGACACTGATCAGCAACCATACATCTAACAGCATATGCATGTTCACATCTTGCCAAGAGACAACCACCTTAACATAGCTGGTCAAAGTACAGAAGCTTATGTATGAGACAGTAACACAACACAGCTATACTTGTCTTGTTCAGTGCAGAAGTGAGGTCTGAACAACTGCGAAACTGGGCATTTGCTTGCCAAAGTTTTTATACACCACACAACTAAGTGTAGCATGAAGTAACAAGCAATTGGGGCACAAAAATTATTTTGTGAAAAAATTAAAAAATAAGAAATGTACAAAGTTTGAAATTATTTTTGTGCCTATTCTGCAAGAAACATCTTGCTACAACATATTTTTTATCATTGGAACAAGCTACTTTTCTTGCTTTCTAAATTTTGAAAGTTTCTTATCTATTTCCTTCAGTCTCTTCTCTACAATAGTTATTAAATAAATTGTATTTATATGTTGCAGGTTTTTAGTATGTTGACCCCTTGAAGTGCACTTTTTCCCTCCAGAATGCCCATACAAACTTGAAAACTTCCTTTAAAGAAAATCACTTGATTGTTTGCTTTGTTTTGCATTTAGTCTAGAATGTTAGGCCATTGCAATTAGCAGAGAACTGAGAGTCAATACTGAAATATATCCATTTTTCAGCCACATTTTGCTGTTGTTTTGAAGAAATTGGGTCTTATAATTTTCACAATACTGATTTTCATAATTAATATGTTATGGGAATTCTATCATGCTTTCCTACATGGCCACGTTTTTATGAAACATTTCATGTTTCTTTTTCAATTATTTTGTGCTGCTTTTTTGATTATTTAAACGACAAACTATAGTCGAGGTTGAAACTTTTAGTGCCCAAGCTCAGTTTGATGAAAAGCAACGAGAGCTTGATGAAGTGCAAGCAAAGTTTGATGCCGCTATGAAAGAGAAGCAGGAGTTGTTGGATGATGCTGATTCATGCAGAAGAAAGATGACTGCTGCAACACAGCTTATTGAAGGCAAGTGAATTTTTCACTGGAAACCTCGCGAATTTCAGCTTAAGTAAAAACTATGTTAAGCATTTTGTTTATGCCACAAAAAACTTTGTTCAATTTAGTGAATTTGATAAACGTTGTTAAATTGTGTTTATGCTGTGAATTGAATATATATTTTGCTATCATAAATTTGTGAATGTGTTGGTCAAAGAATGTGGAATGTATTGGTTGTAACTTCATTGCAACACCAACTTAAAGCAATCAACCAACAAATTCAAAGCTTTGGAAGAAAATCAAATAATTATCCATCTGGTTCTTAACTGTACAAATCTGGTGACCTGTGTTTGTTGCTTGTACTTGTCGTAAAATGAACTCAACTCATTGCAAAGCTGCCAGTGATGGCGTCTCGAGACTCATATTTTTGCAAGGCTTGGTCTCAAATGTTTCAGGCCTGGTCTCGCTCTCAAAGGCTACAGGTGTCGGTCACAAGCCTATTGCTTTGAGATTTTCAATACTGCAACAGTATGCCTTAGGAAAACTTTTGTAATTCAACGTGTTTTTGTCGGCTGTATTTGCAGGTAAGAAACAATCAAAACAGGTAGGAAAAATGCGAGATTCATCATGAATGTTGTGATAACATTTTTTTGAAATTTTCAGAAAAATTTTCAACACAATCCACAAATTTCCAAGTCTGGAGTCTCAGTCTTGAATTTCAAGTCTTGAGTTTTGGTCTCAGATTTTTTTTGTGAAGTCTCAATCTTGAAGTTTTCACTAGGTCTCAGTCTCAAAGTTTAGATCTGACTTCATCTCTGCAAGCTGCATGAATCAGCCTTTACAAGTCATTTCATCAGCTTGTTTGTTGTGCCAACTGTGAATGCTTTTGATGTGGAAGACAGTGGTTTGCATCCAGTAGTGAGTGCAACTGACAGATTATTCAATGCTCAATGCTGTAATCTTGTCTACCTGTAAATTGTAAGTGATTTCATTGTAGCACGTATAAAACTGGCCATTTCTTGCACAAAAATGTTGCTTTAAAGTCTTTTATGCAGATGTAGTTGTGGTACCTACTCAACTGTTTTCCCTAAATGCAGGTTTCTAGCAAGTTTTATCCCTATGGCATTGTTAATCAGCACAATTCTTTGTCAGGTTTGGCTGGTGAAAAAGTGAGATGGACTGAACAAAGCCAGAAGTTCAAAGCTCAGATATTAGAATTAGTTGGAAATGTTTTATTAGCAACTGGATTTCTGTCCTACTGTGGCCCTTTTAATCAAGAATTTAGAAACTACATGCTTAAGGAAACTTGGGAGCCTGAATTGTCTGAAAGAAAAATACCGTTTGCTGGAGATCTTAACCTGATTGCTATGTTGATTGATGCCCCAACAATTGGTAAGTGACTACCTCTTTAAATTTCCATATAGTATGTGGAATTGTCTTGTATATTTTTTCTGTAGGTGAATGGAGTTTGCAGGGCCTTCCCAGTGATGATCTTTCTGTCCAAAATGGCATCATTGTTACTAAGGCCGCTCGGTATCCTCTCTTAATTGATCCACAGAACCAAGGGAAGGCATGGATTAAAAACCGTGAAAAAGACAATCAACTTATTGTCACTACCCTTAATCAAAAATACTTCAGGACTCATCTAGAAGATGCATTGTCACAAGGAAGGTGACATAATTATTTAATTAGAATTTCACATTTGGCTATGTTTTTGTATACATGGCAGTACTAGTTTTCTTCTAAGATTTGATATTTTGTTTTGCATTTTTTTCAATGTACCTCAACACACTGCAAACAAGTTTTTTTATATATATATAATGTCAGCTCTTGTTTTTACTGTTGACGTTGGCCACTTGCTGTTTTGCTAAAGTTTTAATACCTGTTTGGGACTTCATCAGATGCAACTAAAATTTAATAGATTTATTTCCAATGTTGGCTTGTCAAAATGATGGTGGTTTGTAAATTTCTTCTCTCGTTGAACATGTAGTATGTTTGTCCTGCCTAATTTTTAGTAGCATTTCCAGTCATTGAAACTGTTATCAGCATAATGATCACAAGTTGCAGTTGTTAATATCAATATAAATGCAACATTTCCCGTAAAGGTTGTGCTCATTCAAGCTCCACCTGAGGAGTTGTTCTGACTGAGCAGTTACAAAGTGGCAAGGTTAGTGACCAATGTGGTAACCATATTGGTAATATATGAAAATATAAGCGAAATTCATGTTACTGATTCAGTAGACACCAAAAGCAGCAGAATATTTTCTGCACAATTTATTGAGCACAACACTGACAATCTGTGACAAGGGCTGAAGAAAAAAAAACATTTGTAGACATGACACAGTGACTTAAACCTTTGCTACTGGCCTGTTTTAACAATAGTATTGTAAGTACAAAAGTTGGTCACAAAAATTCTTGTGTGCTGGAACAAAACTGATGGTGCCAGCTAAAATTTGCTCATGTGCCCATTCCCGAAGGCGTTAACCTTTTCAGTACTGGCTACATCCATAGACGCAATCAGAAATTATTGCACCTGATACCAGATAGGTCCTAAGAATATCAATCAGGATTTAAGCTTGATTAACTAAGTGTGATGTTCCTGTGACCAAGGTTATCAAGTTATCATAGCCATACAGCTTCGGTATCTGCCATCCTTCCTGCTCTTCTGCACTAATGCAATGAGTTGATTTTTCTTCAGGCAAACTTCCAGCAGAGTAGCCTACATGGTGATACACAACTATGGGTCATTCCATCCACAGAAAACTGGTTTCTTGGCAGAATTTGCATGCCTGCACTCTTAACCGGGTGAATGGTTCACCCCAATGTGAATGACATTTTTGCAAGTGTAGATAAAGAGGGGTGAATGAACTTTCTGTTGCCAAGTTTTTTGATCCAAGTATGCCAAGTTTTGACCACTTTAGGAAAACTGTACGATGATACAATTACCTACCTCTATGACATAATAGTAAAACATTTTACTGAGAGGTGCCATGTTTCACTCACTTGGGTGAAAGAATCTTTGGTGTGCTCTGCATGAGCATCCTGTACACCTGTGCGAAGGTTACCTGGTAGAATCGCAGTACTTTTTAAAATTTCATTCTCAATCTCGAGTGAAAATCAGACACATGCATATTGGTTAGAATAGCCTTACCAGTTGAAGTACAGCAGTGGCGTTTCTGTAATGTTTCTTTGTAACCAGCTTGGTATTGATTCCAACATCTAATCTCATTTATATCTCAGGTAATACCTACAGAAGATCCAAAAAATACAGTATGTTCAAAACACATTGTTTTTATAAAGGTAAATGTATAGAGGTAGTTTTTTCAAATGCCCAGAATATAGCAAAATTGCTGCCCTGCAACAACTGGATCTCATGATTACCATGTACATGTTTGGAAAGAACTTTTGTGTTTGGTCAAGCTTATCTGTGTCGGTAATGGGGGACAAAGGGGCCTTTGATTTTGAAATTTGCTATTTTCCAATTCATGTTTTGTAGAAAAAATTTTTTCTGTTTGTTTTGAACTGGTAAATTCAGATTCCACCATGGCGCCTCCTGAAAAAACACTTGTTGAAATAGGTCAGATAAATACGTTTGTTGCTTTTGCAACTTCACATTTTTTGACAGTTGAAGCAGATTTTGGCTATGCTTTAATGACTTACTTAGCTTAAGTAAATCTTGCACAAAAATAGAACTCAGCAATAACATTGTATATAGTTAGATTATTGATGTTACATAGATAGGACATCCATTTGCACTAGGGCGAATGGGAATACAACGATCAATGGAAGTAGTGAACTAAACAAAAAAACGTTAAGAAGCACTGCACTAGTCAGGGCTTGAAACAATGTAAATTTCCCAGGAAGCTTGTCAAGATTTCCTGTGGGCAACAAGTGGAAGAAGACATCTCTTTATGATGACACAAAAGGAGTTTGTTGTCTTGAAAACGTTGTAACTATCACTGTTATCACATAGATCAACTTTGATCGTTCAGCTTACTAGCATCGCTTCACATTCAATGTGTAAACAGTTGCATAGCCACAGTGTACCACGCTACTGCTTAATACACAAAAACATGACACTGAAGGAGTGCAAAACCAGTAAATCTTCCCCATGAAGTGGGAAATTCTTGTGCTGAATCCTTGCTTCATTTGCATTTAAATTTGGTTTCTGTGGGCACTCTTATTTAAAAAAAAATGTTTTTACTGCAACAGAGGTGGAGATAACATATTTAAAGTAATATATGGACTGCTTATCTCAAACTTCACATTGATCTCCTGCATTTGGAAAACATTGACACTTTGAGAGCCAGGATACGATATATTCGGACTTTGAAATTGGCCTAAAACCAGCAGTTGTCAGTTGCCTTACCAACGCCATAGCTCCTCCACCGATTGAGCTAGAGAGCTGTTCAAGGGCTCAAACGGATTGGCCAGTCACCTAGTCTGACCTAGAAAAAATTTTTTTGGTTGGGGGGTGCGGATTTTTTCTGACTGACGTCATAAGTGAAGTAGCTTTTGGGCCATTTTGGCTCATGTTACCTGGCCTAGGGCCTAGCCGCTAGGCCAAAGTATTTCACTGAAGTTTTCATTGGAAACTAGGCTCGAGTCCGAGTCTTTGGAGCCTTTTATCGACTATCTAGTGTTTCTGGTTCAAAAGTTGTGATTTAAAATAAACAAATTATCTAATTAGCTAATTTGTCAAATATTTTTATTGCTTTAGAACATAACTTTTGAACCCGAAACCCCAGCAGGTCATCCAGAGTATCAAAAAACTCGGATTGTATCCCAGGTTCCAATAAAAACTTCAGCGAAATACTACCCTATAACGGTTTGGGCCCAGGGCCAGGTGAAGTGGGCCAAGGTGACCTAAAAGTTCTCCAATGATCACGCCACTCACAAAAATCCGCACCCCCCAACCAAAAAATTTGTTTTTGAGTGCAAACCATAAGACTTGCTGAGTCTTTTCAGCTTTTGACCAGGTCTGTAGCGCTTACTGGATTGGAGAAATTTTTGCTCAAAGCCACGTTCAATCTGGCTGTTTTTTTGCGAACCGCTTGAAATAACCTGGACGGGAAAGTGTTAACAAGGTATCTAACGACCTGCCAAATCGCAGTTATTAGACCTATTAGAGATTTCTAGACACCAAAGTAAAGATTTCCTTAGGATAATGAGTTTTAATTATCTCTTTACACAAGGTTTGNAGCATTGGGTTTACCAATACTGTGGCCCTAATTATTGAGGAATTTGTGCCNCTTACGATGAATAATACTTATTGCTTCATTATATACAAAGGCAAAAATGCAGAAATAAGCTTTAAGAGTTATTATCAACTGTCTGTGACTAGTCTATGTTACTAGTATATCACTATTTAATGCTCTGGAACAAGCACAAAAAATACTAGTTGAAAAGTGCTGGTTTTATTTCATCACCATACTCTGATGTAATTTTTATGCTCNAAATAATTCTGTTCTAGCCGCAAGTGTAATAGCATTTGGAATCTAATGCCATTCTGATTGTGAGCCTCGTACACCAACCCTTAACCCAGCAGCCGTACAGACAAGTATCCACAATCTGAATGTAATCATCTCTTAACACAAGGTTTGCAGCATTGGGTTTAACAAAAGCTTGCAGCTGATGCTAGCACCACTATCCACTCTACTTTCTTATGCAATGAAGTTGACTTGCATTCACGCACGCAGTTCTAAAACATGTTGGCCGTAGTACCCTCTTTGACGACATGTGCCATAGCAACAATAGTTAATCTCACAAATTTTCTCACCTCAGTAACCAGCACATCACACTATGCTGCCATTATCACCGTCTTGTGACTTACTTGCAATTCGTTGCATATTATTTGATTTTACTTGATTTGCAGCTGAGTAATTTCCACAAGCATTGTACCATTTCCTGGGAAGGTCCTTCCCGATTTCCACTCTTTTTCCAGCATTGCTATTAGTACGTATTTGTTTTCCACTTGGACCTACCGTATTTTTTGGGCCACAAGGTGCACCAAATTATAAGGCACAGAATGGCAGATTACAAATGAGGGTGTTTAATCTGTCATACATGCCTAATCTAATGGACATTAATCGAATAAACTAAAAGCTGTGCACATGTTTGATTAGGTGTATGCCAATGTTGTCAGGTGCCCCGCAAAGCAATACATATACTGCATTTTTTAGAGCATGAGGTGCAGTGTCAAAAATTGAATGCTTGTAATTCTTTTTTCATACATAAAGCTCCCAGGTGAGGCACATTAAATGAAACAAAACTTGGAAAATGTCAAACAGTATTCAATTCGTTCACAATAACTCCTGAGTGCCTCTGTCGCCACTGGGAGTTTAATCTGTAATTTAATATGTGGGAGTTTAGTCTGTCACACATGCCTATTCTGCTGGACATGAATAAAATGAAAGTTGTGGGCATGTTTGATTCATTGTGTGCCAATGTAGTCAGGAGCCTCAAAGAGTAATACGATCTGTGGTATGTGCTAGGTACTCTCGGAACCACACGTTACTCATTGCAATTGTTTGTTTATTACATAACATCAAAGCCTGTTTACAGAAAAAAGACATAACTAGGAAATAAATAAATAGCAACACTGTTTGCCACATACAGTTGATTCTAGATAGAAAGCATGACCAGATTCATGGATTAGGTGCACCGCATTTGAAGACGCACTTTCGATTTTTGAGAAAATGAAAAGATTTGAGTGCTCCTTGTGATTTCAGAAATATGGTAGCTCTGTGCTTCAACATTAAGGTATGTGCTAGCTAATCATAGAACTACATATCCTACTCATTGGAATTGTTGGTTTGTTATGTGACATGATGGTGTGTTTACAGAAAGACCTGTCATAACTACCAATTTAGTGAATAGCACCATTTGCCACATAAAATTGGTCCTTAACCAGATTTATACATTAGGCACAATGCATTACAATGTGTACTTTTCAATTTTGAGTAAATTAGAAGATTTTAAGTTTGCCACATGGTCTGAAAATTACAGTTATTGTTTTCAATTTGAAGCATGCACCTGGTGCTTGTAACAGTAGAGAATGGCAAAGTTACTATTACCAGTAGGCAGGCACTGCCAACTTTCACAAGGTGAAGCTAAAACAGAACATGCTTCACGTTTGTTCCTGTAACATATAACACTTTTGGAATCAAGCTGGAAAAACCAAGAGTGTTGAAAACAACTCATATTTTGTATTTGTACACTTTTTCTTCGATTGTTTTCTAAATGTTGATGATGCTTGTTAACATTGCGTAATGGGTGGGTGAAGATAGCAAGCTTGTCAATATTTCCTACTGGTGCTTTTCTGAACCTAATTTGAATGCAGTTGCAAACAACCAAAATGTACAAAAACAAAATGTTTTGGATTCACACATCTGCCAATACGTTAATTTTAGACCTCTGCTCATTGAAGACATCGGTGAAGAGCTCGATCCTGTGTTAGACAATGTACTTGAGAAGATATTTATCAAATCTGGAAACACTTACAAGGTGAATGATTTTACAAGTTAATTTTTTATTTGAATTTCTTTTATTTTTCATAAAAGTGTGCCTTTTGAAATCAACTTGATTCATTGCTGCAGTATGCTGATTTATACCATGTTGGTGTGTGAAGATATGTTTCTTACACTAGAAAGATGGATTAGCTTACATACACAGGATTGTACAGAGAACGGTGAAACTTTGTTCCTTGGCAGTACAAACAAAATTTGCTTGTTGTGGTGTAGTTATGCACTAACGATCTCTTGTCAAATGTGCATGAAGATTTTTTAAATTTTTGTAAAATGTAATATTAAATTTTTATAAAAATGTAAAACATGATCAAAAAATGAAAGTATTCTCATGATGTGTGACCCTGGAGTCATGTAGTTTGCAACAGCCTTTTCAGGCCTCAACATATGATCCGTCTTAAAGCCAAATAAAAGCTTTTCATTATTAAGATGTCACTAATGTACTTTCAATGTGTGTGCAAAAGAGAATCAAATTCGTAGATACATATTCTCTGAAAGCACTGTAACTTTTGATAAAGCATTCCTTGATCATTGATGAGCTGGTGTGTTTGGGTAATGAAAAGTACATTAGTTGAGTTTGTAGTCATTAAACTTGGCCATGAGGCCTTTTTATATCATCACATGAAAAGCATATTGAAAAACATCTTCCTGCACTGCCTGAAACCTCTCAATGTTATTTTGAGCTTTGTGCTTGAGACATCCAGTCTCAAACAGTTAATTTTGATGAATCAGAAATTTTGACTCCCCACTAGTGTTTGAGAAATGCTTACAAGTTTCATAAATTTTGTCTCATCAAAATGCTTGGTTTAAAGGTCTATATGTTATCCACTGCTCTGATTTTATTGAATGTCTAATAAAGTTGTTGAAAGCATGCAGAGATGTCTCTTTCATTTGCCAAACTCATTTTGTGATCTTCAACTAGCTAAGTAGCATTTGCCCCCAGTAGGTTGATTGGTTCAGTCACAACCCAAGGATGTGAATCGCATCTTGTTGCCACAATCATAAACTTTACCACAAGTAAGCATAGATCAGATGTTTAACATTTGTTTGTTTCATGTACATTTATTAATTAAGGCAGGAAATATAAAACAATGCCCATGAATTCAAACTCCATGAGTCATTGTCATGCAATCAACACAAAAAATGTAACTCTGTGATGTACATCCTGTCAATTTCAAATATATGTGGAATCCAGACAAAATTTAGGTAGCGTAAATTGTGAAATGTTAGGCAAAGTGTGTCATTGTTTATACTGCTTGCTTGCCAATGCAAGCAACCAAGTCACAGTTGGAAACCAAATGAATTGCAGCTGGCATCAGTCCATTCCCTTCGAAACCCATTTCGAATCTGTGATGCTTGTGCAATGGCATTTGTAGGGAAAGTATTGTGCAATCCTTCAGAATTCACACAAATGAAATAAAGGCTGTAGACACTGATTTAATCACTTGTCGCAAGCGCAATGTTACTAAATGTGGACATAATTATATGTAGTTTCCAGCTGAATTGGTTAAGTAAGTAGGAACGTTTTTCCTTTTATTTTTCAATTATAGTTGCGTAACAATTTGTTTATTGTTTATCTCATGAGACATTATTTTCATTGCAATTTTGGGTATTTTCATTGCAAACTGGCATCAGACTGTCTCAAACGATTTCCATAGAAAGTCTTGATGTAAGTACATATACAGTGCAACATCACATGTAAATGTACCATCTAAGTCTTAAGTTTTAATGAATTAGAATTGTTTTTTCTCTGTAATTGGTCATGATATTTCATTGTATGTTGCAACAGCAAGGGGGACACTGTGCCTTTGTGAACAATTTTTGGTTTTGTTGTTTACATTCCAGGTTTGATTGACATTTGTTGATTGTCCATGTTTTTCATAGTTGTTGCATCACCTTCTTGCTCTGTTTGTTAAATCTTACTGACAATCCAAACAGTTGTTATTGGAAAGTTGATTATATTTACACTGAAATAACATTTATTTGCTTTTTTCACTGTCCATAAAATCTGCAAAAGTTTTGGTTGTGTGTATTTTTTATACTAAGTGCTGTGGAAATGATCACAAGCATTATGAACAATCAATATGTTCCTTGTGTAGTTTTATCCGTGAACCAGCCTGTTTAGTCACATTTTTTCAAATGCAGTTATTTTTATAGTTCCAAGCCATCTCATGCAAGACCAGGCTCAATGTAGATTATACTATTTTGAGACTTCAACAAAAATACACTGCATAAAAACAAATAAAATATATTTAACATGGATTCAGTGTCTAATAAAACCCCCAACGAAAGTTCATGCTTTGAATTTCTCAATAACACCTTCGGCAGTCGTGTNCAAGTAAACCGTACTTTGAAATCCTGCATTGACGTGATAGTTTTGAACAACTTTGCAACTCCATAACGTGCCAGTCAATTGTGATTGAGCAGTGGTTCTCAAACTGTGTTTGAGAATCACTGCTCTGCTGTGTGGTAACCACTGCTGTGTGCCATGGCACACTAGTGTTCAGGTGTCCTGTTTAACTTTTTGGAATTTTTTGAAATAACCAATTCATATTACAATTAGGTATGCAGGCAAGCATGCAGGACTTGAATGCACACTATCCATTAGATAACTGATAATAATGGTATTTCCCTATTGCCTTGCTGATGTAGTAAGGGTCATTATCATCACGTTATAATGGGACTGTTACGTTATACTGTAATTGCTATGTAGTAATGTATTTTGAAACAAGATGTTCCCAAGACCTAGAGTAGGTTTCACCCAAAAGGCTGAAACCTACGTACCCCACTTATGATGTCGTCACCCACAAAAACTCAAAAGCCGAAGGTGTTAAACATGAGACTGCCTGTTCCCAAGACCATTCACTCGTGGGCGGAAATGATTTGAACTTAAGAGGTTTGTTTTTTTAAACGCATGTTTTATTGACAATTCTTTGTACTAGCACCATTTATTGCTATTGCAGGTGAAAGTTGGTGACAAAGAGGTGGATGTGATGAAAGGATTTCAACTGTACATCACAACCAAGCTACCTAATCCTTCATACACACCAGAAGTTAGTGCTAAGACATCCATTATTGATTTTACAGTTACAATGCAGGTGAGGGTTACTTCACTTTGGATAGCAATTGTGAGAGACATTTGATTAGTGCAAATCGCAGGTGTCAAGTACCGGTGTATGACAGTGCTTGGCATGATCACAACTTTTAGCAGTTTTGCTATATCAGGGGTTACCAACCATTCTCTGAACATGTACCCTTTCAGCATTTGGACAGATGAGCATGCACCCCTAAAATTTCTGTATGAACTCCCAAGCTTCAGACAATCACAAACTACAATAACTTCCCAGCACACAGTTTGCAGCAACAGGAGGTGCTAATCTCTCTTGCTAATCTCAAATGTACCCCTTCAAATAGGCAGATTTACCCCAGGTTGGGAACCCTTGTGATACATGCATGCTATTTATTTATGCCCATTTTCCAACCTCACTTATTCTTCACTTTGCAACAACAAATTGATTCCCACTATTTAATTGCAAAAAGACAGAAATTACGAAGAAAATAACATAACATTTCTTTTAGTTTCCTTTAACAGTTTGTCAAATACCATAGATTATGATGTCTCTACATGATGACATGGATTTCACACGCCTGAAAAGACACTACATTCAGCACCTATCTATGGTGAAAACTACCAATCAAATTGCAAAGTGTAATAGTTCTTTCCTTGTATTACCAGAAATAATATGCATTATTAAATTGCTAGGGTTGCAGAAATTTATCATCAATGTCATTGATTTATCGATATCACCTTTGTTTAGTAATTAATTGTCTTTTGAGTATTCTGTTGCAATTATGTCAAATTTTCTTTAAGGGTTTGCCTGCAGCTCTATATGGCTAATCTCCTTCATTACGATACACATTTCGTCCTTCACCAATCCTATGTGACACAGTGACACTCATTGTTTACCTTGATCAATTACTTTGCCATTGTTTTCATTTATTCTAATGTTCACTGACAGTTGGCTTCCTTTTTGAGATGATGGTTCTTTCTACTGTTTCTGTTTATTAGCTGAGTCATGTGAAACCATGAATCAATCAGTCAATCAATCAATGACTGTGGCTCATCATCAGTTATCCATTAACAACTTTCTGTCAAACAAACTTGTAATTTAAAGGTTGCATTATGCATTGACGCTGATTTTTTTGCTGAAACATTTTGACCATTTTTGCTCACATTTGGGACACTGAAACATTTCTGTCATTTGTCTCTCAACTGCATTAAAACTTGCCACAACAGTATTTTGTAGCCTATATTTTCAAACACGTTTCAGTCTATGACAAAAATGACCAAAAAAAGCAGTAATGATGTATTGTAATGAAGTTACAGTAAATACATTGGTGACAACAGGTAAAAATGATTGGGACCTATCAAGAGATGGTTATGTCAGCAAGACATGCAGATGGACAAGAAGTTGCATGCATCAAAAACAGTGTCTATCAGCCATGACAGAATTGAATTTTGTATCCAAGAGAAATTATTAGGCAGCAACAAACCCACACCACATTGCCTTACATTACCCCAGTGCTAAATACCCTCTCACTCACTTTCAAACAAAAAATTTTGAAAAAGCCTGTAGACCTTCCATTTGTGTGTTGTTCAACTGTTTGTACCGTGTCCATTGTTTGAAATTGCATTTTGAATCTTAACGTAGTCAATGCAAAAATTCCTCTTCTCAAATATAGTCTTGAAACTCTCCTGTTGCGGTATGAATTTCCCAACAAGAAGTATTTGTCTTTGCCTTGGACAGAAATACGATCATTGTTCAAATTGTTGGGATAATTATTGAAGAAGTGGCTTCTGTATTGCTTGCCTCCGAAGTAATTTCTTAGAATTGCTTTGTAAGGTGGAAAATTCTCTCTACCAGAAAACATTGGTGATTGCTCAAAGTGGGAATATTTCTATCAGCAGCCTGGGTAACAAGGGCCTTTTGATGTTCAATATTTTATTTTGGCATGTCATATATTGAATTCTAGCACATGTGTACATCTTGAATCAATTTGTCATTCTTTAAACCCAGCAGTTCCTACAATTCTTCCAATTTGTTAACAGTTACAGCAATTTCTTTAAATGCACAATAGTACTGCAGCTAGTTGTTACAACAGTTCTCACAGCTTGAGCAAGTACTAATTCATTTTATAGTGAAAGCTGAAATGTATGTAAGTTAGCAATATTTGTAAAGCCACAACAGTGACCCACACCAAGCGAATCTATCGCAATTTATTGCGTAAGGAAACTAGTTTCGTGTATTACACATCTT
>JGI24158J21664_10005434_pt1 | contig 16661 bp, 10 predicted proteins | sample Ectturendosymbi3_FD_21664 | JGI IMG/M metagenome (IMG submission 21664)
AAAAGTAACGGAAATAATGTTGTGGTGCCAGCCCTTTGCGTAAATTAAAAAACAAAGAAGGCTATTTTATGTTGTTGGAACAAGCAACAAGCAGAGTATTGGCCGTGGCAATAGGGAAATTGCGAAGTAGAAATTGTGCGATAATATTCGACTCCACAAATGGAGCACCTCTTGCAATGCCCATCTGTATGACCAAAGCGAATACACTTAAAGCAACAGACCTGTCAGACCTTCAACAGAGTTTCTGCAATTGCGCATGTCAATCATACAAATATGGCCCGGCACCACAAAATGGACTGTTGTACAGCGCCAGAAACTCCAATAAAATCAATCTGACGCAAATTTGATTTGTTCAGAATTAATTTGGAAGGAAGCATCATGAAAGTTTAACAACGTAAGTTTCTGGATTGATCTAGAAGGGCAGTTCAGTTGATTCCGTAAAGATGGACTAAAAATAAGGTCTAACCATGGAAAGACATCGATCAAAGCGTCTTCACCAAAAAAAGAAGCTTACTGTACACTAAGAGCTAATATGCTTGCTATTTCTGTAATCACACCATATCATAAAATGCAGCAATGAACAGCGATCGGAAACCTGGCGTTTTGTCGCCCGCAGTTTACTTGAGAGAATATCAATTCAGCATTTATCCGAGGCGATTGATATTTACAAGGTCAGAACATATCAGCAAGAAAATGATGATAAACCATTCCGGGTAAAAGATTTTTGTAGTGAGAGATATGTGTTTTGAAGATTTTTCCTTATAGCGTAAATACAACAGATCTGAGACATGTGAAACCGACAATAACCAATTCACTGCTAAAACATATTGAACCTCTTTAACAATTATATGCGTTTCAATAGTTGTCTGTCCATGATCCTACTTAAATTTGTCTGTCCTCAACACTGTACATTTTTGAAAGAGTTACGTATCACATTCCATTGCCTCTCTACCACAACTTTTCCCAGGCAGCGTTGTGTTACAAAATTTGTCGTAGCTATTGGTATTGAGGACATTGGTATTGATGACAAGCTAATGGTATTGACTATTGATGAAGTTTTTCTGTGAGCTCGAAAATGCTAAGTCTTTTATTTCAATCACGAATCTCATGGTGGTACTCGCTTCGTAGGCAATGGCATAGCCAGCCCAAAATTTTGGGAGGGGCTAAAATGTTTGATTCTAGGCGAATAACACTATATTGTTTGTGATACCGCATTTTAAAGCACAAAATGACTATATATACTACAAATTTGGGGGGGCATGGCCCCTGGGCCCGCTGGCTTCGCTATGCTCCTAGGCTTCTTTTCGCCCGGTTTAAATATTTTCGAGCATGAGTCTGAGAGCTCATAGCAATACTCACCGCTTGACCTCTGTTTGTTCTCCAGACAAACGCACCCATTAACGCGTTTGAACGTTTGCCAACTTCCATGAAAACTCCTTCGTGCTGACGGTAGTTGACCGTGTCCGCTTGGAAATAATCCGCAATTTCAGAGTATCTTGATTCTGACACCACTGGAAGTCCTTTTTCTCTGTCGTATTCAATGCATACCCTTCGACGACCTGCAAGATATTTAATTTCTTTCCATAAAAAAGTGGAGTTATTCGCCGACAACATTTTTGTTTCGCCATGTCAGCGATAAAAACGATAGTCGTTAAAACGATAGTGAAATCGAGATGAAAAGATATTTTCCACGGACAGAAATGCATTAAGTCCGAGATGAAAGAAGCGCTTGAAATACTGTGCAACTGACATTACGTACAATAATTGGTACCGAAATTAAACAAATTAACCATCTTTAGCAATGCAAGCCGGTTTCATAAAACTCAGACAACCATGTACGTAAAAAATCTGCCATGAGGTTTTATTAAGTAAACTTGCTCTGTAAAAATGAGAGAGTTTTTCCAAGTGCCAAAGCAACACGTATGGAAGGACACTTGTAAGATTCTTCGCGGAAGCCTACAACTAGAGTCGACTCTGATCGGTAAAAATTTAGTGCATATAAAACGATCTAATGAATGACGCGTTTCCACCACAGTTGGTGGAGCATCAACCGAAAAAAATTGGAGTCGGCACAACTTTAAAATATTATTGGCGTCCAACAGAAACAAACAATATGTTGATTACCTTTGTTTACCACACTTTGTAAGAAAGTACAACATTGAGCTGGTTTGTAGAAGTCAACGTAGCACAGCCAGGATCCATGTAAAATTTTAAAAACTAAAAAGGATTTGTTCAACATCTTACATTTTAATTTTGCAAGTGGCAAAATCGTCTTTCACCTAAAAAAATTTTCTTCATTGAATTGATACGACCGCCAGAGTCACAGCAGTCGATTTGAGTCAATTTCGACCACAACTCACCGACCGATCGCTCTCGAGCAGGGGTTGGAAACCTGTTTACTATCACGGGCCGCACGAGTTGTGCATTATCGCTGACGGTTCGCAAACTCAATTACTTTATCCTAAAATCATACCTTTATTTTACTAGAAGGAAGGGTGAGTTCTCTTGACTTACTATCCAAGTACCTGCTTATCATGGAGCTTCGTTTTGACGCGATGTTGTGCTCTAACTTGGGTAACGAAAATTCTGATGCGGGCCATATCAAATGTTCACGCGGCCCGCAGGTTCCCCACCCCTGCTCTAGAGAGTCGATGAAGACATCATTAAATGTTTTTTACTTTCTGATGAAGAAAAGTAGGTACCTTTACATTTGAAAATCTGCCTGGCAGTTTCCCTGTGACATTATTGCTACGCATGAGAAACTTTCAAATGAAAAGATGCCTGTTTTTTATTTATCAGAAAGCACACAAAAATCCATATTTGATGATGTCTTCATTGAATCTCTAGCGCAATCGGTCCGGCGAGTTATGGCTGAAACTGCCTCAAAAGCAAAACATTTTGGGCTTTCGGGTCCTTACCGGTTAACGATCTACAGCAGCGTGACACTCAATTTTACTGTGCAGTGTACTGAAAAAAAGTTTTGATAGGAAAATAAGGTTGGTTCGGTGTTGACCTAGGGCCGCTCTAAACACTACCGGTCTGTCATGGCCAAACCACAGTCCTACCGGGGTCAACCGCAGTCTGTACTGCAAAAGGACCTATCCTTGTTTTGTTATCTCGGTTGTTCGTGCGGTGAAAGAAGTTCCAAACTTTTAGATTCATGTTTTTCAAAATTCAGGGACTCTCTCATACCTTCATTTGTCAGCATTTCGGCTTTAGCTGTTTTCCAGCCCTACTTTCGATATAACTATTGCTTTCCATTTTCAATTAGGAAGAAATGTTATCGCAAAGCCAAAATTACTTTTATTTCCTTTAAAAACTCGTTTAGAATGTCGTTGTCGATTAATAAAAGATTTATCACAAGTACTTTTCCCTTTCCACTGAACTAAACTAACTGAAATTTCTTGCTCGCTGGCAGATCGGTTCGTGTGGTCAACTCATTGTAATGAAGGGCTCAAAAGGTACATAAAATGATTATTCACAGACAGAAAAGTTTCTCATGACTTGAACTGTTTTTCTTCCCGAATTTTGTTTTTCCGAATTTATGTAAGTTGGTCAAAAGAGCTTTAAAGGCACTCTGACCGATACTTCTACGCCACAACCATGACCTCGTATATCGATAATTTTGCAAAGGTGTTTTTAATTAATTTTTCGAAATGCTTGTAATTTGATAAATTTGGCGTAATTTTTTCATGGAAGGTGGTGATCACTTGTTGTAGTCATTCGCTAAAAGTTTGAAAACACAAGCTTAGGCACTGGGCAAAATTTGTTTGTTTGGCAGTGTCTGGTAAACGTTTACCTCATTATTAGGATTTAGCCTCCATTTACAAATGCGTCCCTCGTTGTGATGCTTGATTATCCCAACCACAAAAATCTGACGAAGGGCCTGCTTGCGCTGGGTTACTCCCTTTTACCTCTCACCGGTACTGTAAATCGAGCTTACCTTGGTGACTGAGTCGGTAGAAGTCCTATAGGTATAGGATTCCAACAATTTAAATCCAGTTTCAAACGGCTAGCCTGCAGGAGACCACAGTCCCATGGACGTCGGAAGGGGGAGCAGGGGGGCCTTGGCCCCCCTGGATTTTGACAATTTTAGCAAAAAAGGTTGTTTTCTTAGTTTCGAGTCGGAAAAAACAAATTTCGCAACTTTTGGCCTCCCCTAGAAAAATTTTGGAAAAATACCCTCGTGGCCTCCCCCTGGAAAATATCCTTCCGACGCCCATGCACAGGCCCATAGCCAGGTTTTAGGGTTTGGGGGGCAAAATACATCTTTAGGAGAGCATGATTTTTGTTTTTATTGTATGTTTAAAACACATTTGTCTGGGCACAACAAAATTTGGGAGGGCACTGCTCCCGATTGCCCCCTTGCCTGCGGGCCTGGGAGACCATCCATATACTGAGTAATGCCATTAGTGAGAAAGCTACTCTTTGGGATGTTTTAGTAGTAGACCAAGCAAAAATGTCAAGAGCGAGCTGCATTCTTAAATGACGTATTTGGATTCGATTAAACACAAAAATGCTTCGCTTATTTAGGGATGTGAACGTATTGAGCACACAAAAGAATAACTTTATACCTGATTCCAAGAGTTTGGTAACAAATTCTTCTGGCGTTGCTTCCATGATGCTAAGCTTGGAATATTCTCTTTGGAAAGGCTTCGCATGCCGCAAACAACCTAAGCCAGCATTTGCAGTCAGAATAACAATAATGCTGCAAAACTTCCGTTTTAGTCATAAAACTCACCTGCAAGACCTTGAAATTGGCGGCACAGAGCAAAACGAACCATCTTGCTGATCCGCTGCTACAAGACAGAAGCTAATTCTGATATTAGAAATTGCTTTTACTGGAAAATAAACGGCACATGGAATATTTTCAATACACATAAAATAACCGTGTCACCCTACGCTTCGTGATTGTGACGATTCACAAAATAAAGCAATCATCAGGGTTGAAATATATATTGAGCCCATGGGCCTTTACAAAAGAAAAAGTTACAGCGGTATTTTTGTGGATTTTAATAAACAAAGTTGCCTTGTCCGCAGCTCATACGTCGTCAAAACATTTTTTAATTTTGCCCAACAAAAAATTTTTAAACCGAGGTTCAAGCTAAACCAACCTCTCGTCAATTAACTTCGTCTCCCTTGAAGAACATCTTGAAAACACATTTCTGTGGATTTAAAATCCCCTGTTGGCATCAAAACTGAAATTACTGTTCGGTTCGGAAGAAAAAATTAATACGTTACCGATTGCAAAATCTACTTGTCTATATTTTAAACGCGAATCTATCATTTACTGGGAATGAATAGTCGTGTTGTACTAAACATTGAATGCTGTCACGGCATTGTCTAATGGCAGCGTGCCTGGCCCCTGCGGCACTTACTGGCTTGTATATATTTCATTCAGTAAACTGTTCTCTTACCAAACGTCTTGTACCTCTAACATTTTTGCAAGTCGTTGGTTGGTACTACTAATCACGCATAGTCAGAGCACATGGGTTTTGACGCAACTTGACTTTGCGTTCAGTATACGTTAGCCAAGGGTACCCTCGTGCAAGCCGACAAAGCTATAATGCCGCTCTCAAAACGATTTCAAGATCACCGATTGAAACAACAAACATTTAACGCTGACAAACGCCTCTACTGAGGGCGCAACCAGCAGGAATTTTAAAAGGATTAAAACCATTTCTGGGGTGAAAATTTAATCGTTTTCATGAAGACTGCACATTATGAAAAGTTGTTTTTCCAGATGTCATATTTTTCACAGAGGTTGTAAAAACAAGAAATGCTACCAAAGGTATATGAGTACGCTGACAAGCCCACACCTCTTGAAAAACACTAGCGGGTAATATAGAAGTCGGTCCAACACCCAGCAGGTGTAGAACCACAAAAAGCAGGTTATTTCGTCGCAAAAACTGGTCCCATGTTTTTGGAAGAGCATCAAACAAGAAAACAAACTTTTCTCATATCGGCATTTTATCGCAATACCTGGGTACTTGAGGGAGTAACTTTTACGAGACCAGAGCTTGGTATTTGAGGAATAAGCTTTTATGGGATCAGAATATACTTTTATAATTATAGCTACCCACGAACAGGGGCGTAACGAGGGGAGGCAAGGGGGCACAATTCTCCAGGCGCCGAAAAGTCCCAGCAATGTCACAAGTACTTTCTTCAATACAGTGCATTTGCTTCCGAAAGACCTCGGGTTCGAACATGGGGGCGCCAAAGTTGCTTCTTGCTACGGGCCCCATCTAAACTCGTTACGCCCCTGCCCAAGAAATGTGAACAAGCAGCCCTTAAAGTTTCGGTATCGAACAAACCTAATGAATTGACAAAACACCTCAGAATTGTCACAGAACAGATAACGGTGCGTTGATGAGCATTCATGCTGCAAGAATGGCCACGCTAGATATACGAAACTCACTTCATCAACTTGCGTGTTTTACATCAGAAGTACATATAGCTCATATGTTGCTATCAAACGGTAGGCAAGCATGCGTTAACACTAAACATGCCAGATAGGCAAGAAACAACAAGCGTTTTACTGTACGTACGGTGAAAATCAGATCTTCTAATAACTTCACTATATCTGATGCAATCAGTACCCAATCTTTAGCTCACTGCTCATAGTGCTTTAGTGCAGTAATGTGTACATTTGGTAGGCGGTCCATTCAGTAGGCCAGGGATGTCTAATGCTACGACTGGCGAAATTTTGCTGTAGGGTAAAAATGACCCAAAACTGCGAATGGTCCTCCTATGCCGAAAAGGCTGCATGACCTAAAAAGCAAATACGTTCAAAGAAACAACGGCCCACCAGAGTACCCGTAGGCTATAAAATTGGCCTGTGTGCACTGTAGACATGCCCGTCACTGCCAGTCGCTGGCTGTGAACTTTCAGTGATGGTGCTTTTGTTTAAAAGTCCTATTCAAACAGTACTTCACGATTCCATTTCGATGTAAACAATTTGTACGGAGCAAAATAATGCACACGATGCACTGCATATGGCAATGGTGGGCAAAATGCGGCTAGCCGGCATGTTTTGTGTTGTACTTCCAGGGGTGTAGCGGGCGGGAACGCGTGGGAATGGCGTTCCCACGCCTTTTTCTTGTTTTGCTTTAAAATGAATTTGAAGCTGTTTTAAAATGCCTATTTTTTGGGTGCGTTCCCACCCCTTTTTGGTTAGCACTACATCCCTGGGCATTTCTAGCTGAATAGTAGTATCTCGAATTGATAGCGAGTTGTCGCCTCATTTAATGTTTTTTCATTTATCAACGTGTTTACACTAATTCGCAATATTAGTTGCCAAGGTGTCTCCGTGATTTGATGTAGGGCATTTTATGTAAAACTTGCATTCTTTACCGCATTTGTATTAACATTACAAAGTGAGTTTGCGGCTCGCTGGTGTTTTTGGTTTTCTGCAAATGACTCTTCTTTCTATTGCACAAGTTTGCCTACCCCTGGCATATGCAAACTGCTCCACGGAAATGCAGTGGAAGGAAACGTAGCACCATTTTCGAAGCTTGCTTGAACAGCAATGCTAAATATAAAACTCCTGCTCAACTATTGAACAATGCAAAGAAACGGCAGGTGATGTCTAAAAGACAACAGTTGGACACAAATTCCATACTCTAAGTATAAACCCTGTTGGCTGCACTTTCTAGTACATTCACAGAAAGTTATTTCCGCTCCCTGCTAACCTTAAACTAACTGGGAAGCCCTAAAAATCCTTCGCTGTGTTGGCGCTGCCGAAGTTGGCGGCTCTCTTGAGCCGCAGTGCATTGGTTGATATGAGAGGATGGGATATACGGTTGAGTGGTTTCATACAGCCACACGTGGGCAATTACGTTTGAAAGCCTACGTCGCTCCGATAACTCTCTTTTCATGATTTCGTCATGCCGCAATGGAATTGCGTAGACTAGATGCCGAACAATCTAGTTGCTGCTCGACCTGGATTTGCAACCTAAATGTATATTTTGCGTTTCACTAAATTTTCAATTCGTCATTAAACGTGCATGAAAGTTTGTAATATGACAATGATTTTCTCATTTCAAAAAACTCAAAAATTTCTAGTATACATACAAATAAATGTACAAGCAGAAGCGTAGCAGCGGGTGTTGATGAAAGCAATCACTTTTTGGCATTTTGTGAAAGTCGACCTAACCGATGTCTCGAGGGCGAAAACAATCTATTAAAAAAGATAACGATAAATAAGAAAAGTCAGTAAGTTCCCTGCAGGACCACTCTACCAGAAAGGTCTGGCAAAACATCCACAGAGGTAACTAGAAATCTGTGATCCCATCTACAGTGGGAATGCAACCGCAAATTAAGCTGCCACAGAGGTGTTGAAAAGGTCACTTCGAAGCATTGCTTAGTTCGTCAAAAAACAGCAGTATTAACCCTTTTTTCAAATAACATTTATACAACCACGAAAACTTTAAAGAGTTTATTAAATATTATATGCAGCAGTGATCCGCCGATCAAGGTCGAATCTCTAAATGACAAAACTCTCCCAAAACCTGTTGCTGGGCATAATAAAATTTTTACAAAGCACATCGTCTGTTTTGATCCCAGTGCCAGTTTACATGTCAGTAGCATTTTTGATGTGTGTTTTAATGGATGGAAAGATTCCAAAGCAATGTATAAAAACTGTTATTGTACCCATTTTCAAAAATAAGACTGGTGACATAAGTCATGCTGCGGTAATTGTCGACTTGCTCTTATTGCAACAATTATCTTCAAACTATTTGAACAATGCATTTTATCCTGCATTCCCCATGTTTTGTCACCACTGACAATCAGTACGGCTTTGAGCCACAACACGTTACTGATATGTGTGTGTTTTTACTAAAACAGACTATATCATATTGGGTAAACAAAGAAATTCTGTCTTTTTAGCGTTTTAACGTGCATCTAAGGCCCTTGACAGAACTAATCACAACCAACAGTTGTTCACTAAGTTAGTTAAATGAAATTTATCTACCGGTGTCAGCATAGTAAGACTGCTGTCGAGTTGGTACTGAAATCAGAGTATGCAAGTAATGCGGGGCACTTGTCTTTCAGACTCTACAGCAACCAACGGGGTAATAAGACAAAGAGTTTTGACCACTCCATATCTATCCGCTGTTTACCTTGATGAAAACTGTCAGGTCAGCTGGGGTCATCCAGAGCGAGATGCTATGTGAAACATATGGTTAGGCCAAACGAGAGGGGGTGCAGCCGGTGCGCCGCATCAGTGTCTATAAGAGTCTAGGGGACCCATGAAGCATAAACCTCAAATTCAAAATTGAAATGGGTAATTATGCATAAATTTTTATTGCTATAGTTTTATTAATACAGTCTTGTGCAAAGTAATTGACTAAAGCTGTTGTTTCAGTCGTTGTACCATGTATCGCCATTTCTTTTGGTGTGAGTTTGAGAATATCTCAATTGCTGCTCTTTCATTGTTTGCCCAATGCACAAAGTATTGCGTGAGGTGTCGGAACAGTCAAAAAACTATGCTTTATGACGGCACATAGGACTTTAAATTACCTCAATAGCGTTATATAATGCAGCCAGTTCTATCTGTGACAGAAAGAATTTTGACAGAATTTCTGTCTTGTGTATGAGCCGTGAAAGTAGGGACGAAGCGGGTCTGTCAGAGTCAGTCTCCACTGGGGCTCGGAGGAAGGAGCGATAAAGGGTCTCGCACTCTTTGTCCCGACATAGCACATAGTTCTTGCGAAGGCCACGTCGGATAGATTGTTTAGCCGCAGGTAACAGGCTCTCGCATAGTTTCCTGGAATGCCTTCTCGATGTTTGTTGTGTCCAGGGGTGGCCATCTCTCAACGGATTCACCTAACGCTTCACCGGATCGCTGTAGGCAGGAATCTTGTGCCTCGGTGGCGTTATGACTTAGGGTTGGTTTTATGACCGCGAGAACTTTCCTAGAACACGTCTGTTAGGCAGTCGGTTGTCATGGCGGACACTCATCGCGAAAACCAAGTCCGGGTTGGTGCCGACGTTCTAACGATGAGAGAAGCTGGCTACCCCCTTTGGTTTGTGCAGCAGCTCAAGGTTCTTGGCTGCTGCCCAGGAGGTCAGGCTCTCATCGTCAAGAGATGTGCAGTATAACCCCAGTTGACGTGCTGGCAGTTGAAGTCGCCAGCATAAGTCTGGGGTGTGGAAACGTCGGGATGGCCGCAATTGTGAGTCGCAAGGGTGGAAGTTTGTGACATTAATGATCTTATATCCTGCGACGTCTAAGCACAACCACTCAGTCTCTGATTGCTCTGGAGACTGATCGAACAGTGTCCATTCCAACTGCTCGTGAATAAACGTGGCAACTGGCAAGGCTGTGCTTCCTGCTCAGGACTAACCCAGCTAGTGAGAAGTTTTTGGATCGGTTTGCTTCGTCCCTAGCTGTTCGGCCAAAGGAAGCTTCCGATGGTTTTCACACCATCGGGGATGTTATGCCTTTGACTGCCTCTGCGCATGTAGTGGCTTGCGCATGTAGTGGCGCCACTACAAAGTTGGGAATCACTTATAGCTTGTCTGCGGTAGTGCAGTAGGCCTCCTGAAGGACGATGACGAGTGCCTTGTTCTTATAGGCTGCTCNTTCTTGCAGTTGAGCCCCTCGGTGTTCAGCAGCAGTATGCTGGGTCTTGGGTCATCTTTCCGCAGCTGGTTTGCTTCCGCGCCTTGAAAAGAGCGTATTCCTGCCCAGCCTGCGCCGAACACATCCAGCACGGGTAGCAGTCGATGCTCTCGTTGCGACAGGTTTGGCACACTGATAGGCATTTACTAAATGCCGCAATCGTGAGGGCTACTGTCATCCTCTCCAACAGGGCAGGCCACTTGAAGGCACCTGTCAGCTGTAAGCTTACGTGCAGTGAGTGTGACATTCCTCACTATGATTGATGCTCAGCTGCGCTAATGATACTTAGCTTACAAGATTTCGTTCTTCTCTATTCCGTAAAATGCAGGGTAGGCTATTAAAAACTTATCCTGAATTTTTAGACGAAAAAACTGTTAGTGTAAGCTACACATTTTGCACACATCTTGCAAAAGTCAAATATAATATGGTCAGTGAATTGTTAAAATGCAAATACGTTATATCACAATTAGAAGTCAACATAACAAGGAAGCTATATCACAAATTATAAAGTACTAAAAGAGAAAAACGCGCAGAGTTACTGCTATTCTGGCTTAGCCAGAACAATGATCGTGATAAGGGTTACAATTAGAAATGTAGTCGAGACCTAAACTTTGAGAGCGAGACCTGGTCAAACCTTCGAGACCGAGAGTTCATCAAAAAACCCGAGACCGAGACTTGGGTTTCAGACCGAAATTCGAGACTTGAACATTTGTGGATTATGCCGATATTTTTTTCTAAAAATTTTCCAAAAAACGTCATCACCACTTCAAATTTGAAATATTTTCGAATTTCTGGAATTTTTCCTACCTGCTTTCAATGTTTCTTATCTGCAAATGCAGCAGACAAAAAACACGTTCAACTACAGAAGTTTTACTAAGCCATATCGTTGCAGTATTCAAAGTCTTAATGGAGCATTCGATCTATTTGTTGCCATCAGTCTCTGCAAGTTGACAACGTAAATTCCTCAGTTCACTCAGCGCACGCTGTGCGTTACCAGCCAAATATGCTGCGCTGTGAAACCGTGGCATTATCCAAAAACAGATAAAGAGTTCATAGCCAATAAAATCTCTGAAATGCTTCGTGATGGTGTTATCGAATCCAGTTCGTCGCCCTGACGAGCGCAAGTTGTAATTGTATAAAGCGAGCATCACAAAAAGAGACTTTGCATAGACTACAGCCAAACTATCAACAAGTTTACTCTGTTGGATGCTTATCCTTTGTCAAATGTGCGGGATGTTGTGAATAATGTTGCGCAGTACAAATGGTTTTCGAGCTTGGTCTTAAGAAGGGCATATCATTAAGTTCCTATTCTGCCTGAAGAACGACAATATACAGCATTCGAAGCTAACGGACAACTTTATCAGTTTAAGAGAATACCTTTTGGCTTAAAAAATACCGTCCCTTGCTTTCAACGCGTGATCAACGATATTATCGATAAGATAAGTATGGTTGCAAAGCCACCCATGCTTACTTAGATGACGTCACGGTGTGTGGTCGGACGCGAGAAGAGCATAACCAGAATCTGAGCACGTTTCTTAAAGCAGCGAAAGACTGTAATCTTACCTTTATCAGCAATAAGTGCAAGTTCACGAAAAATTCCTTAACATTACTAGGTTTCAGAATCTCGGATGATGTTCTGAAACCTGATCCCGAGCGAGTCAAGCCGGTGCTAGAAATGCCAATTCCGACGTCACAAAACCAGCTGCAAAGGGTTGTTGGAATGTTTGCATATTATACTCAGTGGATTTCACATTTTTCCGAGAAAATTACACCTCTGATTTTCGCGACTGAATTTCCTTTGCATGAGAGCTTATGTTAAATAAGCTATTCAATGTGCGGCCCTCATTAAAATATCATTCAACGTGCGGCCTTCGTTAAGATAGTGACATAAATTTTGGCCCAGCAAGCCATTTGGGTTGGACATAGCTGCACTAGACTCACTACGCTGCTTCTGGTAGCCAACAGGAAGGCTAGCAGGAACAAAGCGAGAATTCACTACAAACGCTGTACTTGTCGCTGGACTATCTGGATTTAACGCACAAAGATGAGCTAATGACCTCCCCTCAAACATAACCATAAAAAACTAGGATAAAGGAGGAAACCCAGGCACCAAAACCGCGGTTAATCGCACAGTGTAGGGTGAAGATTATCAAGTTTAATCGTGAAAGTATTCGTCGATTACGATTAAATTTACAATGTAATCGATTACGGCTACGATTACATGTCATTTTAGTCAATTCAATCGATTACGATTACTCAAAAAACTGTCATCGATTACGATTACTCTATGTCCGACCAGCCGTTTTAACAGCGCGCAGCGTGACAAAACTTCCTGTCGCACAGATGTAAGATATGGCTTGAAGGTGAGTGACCGGCCAAGCTTCACTCCAAGATACGTTGGGTTTGGTTCAAATGCGATGGTTTTTCCATCCACTGAAATGTTTGGTCGTCGTCCCACGTCACGTGTGTAAGATGCAGTGGCGTATCTAGGGTATGGCAGGCATGGCTCGTGCCATGGGCGCTACTTAGAGGGGGGCGCAAAAATTGCTTGGCATAAATTAAAATTTGTGATTTGCATTTCCTTCAACCTCTGTTTTGCGCCCCATACAAACATTAACTGCACAGCTGCACGAACACATCGTCCTTATCTAACGCAATAATTCGGGCGTGTTGCACTAGCGTCACCGAGCATTGTGACAAAACTGCAGTATTGTGACACAGCATCAAGGTCAGACATTGTGACAGAACAAGAACCCTCGCTATAGTATCTACAAGACCTCGTCCTACTCACGCTATAAGCAAAACTCAGCCAGTCCGTGCAGTTCATGGGCGTCGGAAGGATTTTTTTCAGGGGAGTCAATTCAATAGTTTTTTTTTCAAGGGTACCAAAAAGTTTTTCCAGGAGTGGCCAAAAGTTGTAAAATTTAACTTTAACCACTCAAGATTAAGAAAACAACCTTTTTGCTGAAAATGTAATAGAAAATTCTCAAATTTCAAAATCCAGGGGGCTTGGCCCCTCTACCCCTCTTTCGACGCTCATGGTTGCGTTTCAGACACAGTAAAAACTCGCTCAAAAGAAGAAGGCATTGTGACGAGTTTTAAGTCCGTGGCTGTGAGAATCTGAGTGTTGCGCAAATAACTGCCATCCTTACAAACTACTTAAAACTGCTGCGGCCCACTCCGACTTTACGAAATTTCTTCGATGGCCACTATTGTCCGATAAATAGGATAAACACGATGCCCCAGACCAGAGACTATGGAAGAAAACAGCAGTTAGGCCTTGGAACATCAGCAGTTAGTATCTTTACCGTACCAGTTGAGCAAAAAAGTGTTAACTCATGAAAGAAGATTTGTTAGCCTTTTTAGAGCCAGTTTTTTCTGCCCAAGGCTTTGGCTGTTGCGAGTTTAAACGTGGTGTTGCTTTTGTGCAGTGTACACGTAACTTATTGTATCCATTCAAATTAAATGTGGTTCATTTCAAAAGAAATTGCCATTTGTAGTTGTAATGTGTTGTGCGATTTTTTTGCAAGATTTACAATTTGGTCTGCCAATACAATATATAAATTATGGTATTGCATTACAAAATAAATGAGTACAAAAGTATGTTATGGTTCTAATGGATAATTTATAATTTTATTTGCTGAAACGTTTAAAGCAAAAATAAGCATTCTGTTTAAAAAAATTTATTTTCTTCATGGTATACCTTTCATGAAATTGTTACCTATATCTAACATTTACATTAATGAAAAGGGCGCACATTAGAACTTTGCCATGGGCGCCTTGTTGCGTAGATACGCCACTGGTAAGATGGTACAAGGCATACACTGTCTTTTCTTTGCTAAGGTGAAGCCGATTTTGATGGTAGTAGTAGGTGGAGTTTTGACAGGTCGCTGTTCATGGCTTTCTCGAACTTCGCCCAGTCCGGCCCAGCATAAACGAGAGCTAATCATCAGCGCACGTCAGTTTGGTGGACAATGTCGACGGAATATCGCTAATATAGATGTTGAAAAAACGAGGAGCAGGAATTGACCTCTGGGGGACTCCATTCTTTAAGCGTCGTGCGCAACTTTCTGGTCAGCTTGTTCGGAGGACAAATCTGCCGTTGCTTAGAGTCTCCACGATGAAGGCTTCCTGATGTTTATCGGGTATTGTACGGAGTAGTTTCAGCCGCCGACCTTGGTGCCATACCGTGTCATAGGCAGCTGTCAAATCAACGAATGCAACAGCAGTTTTCTGTTTAAGTTGGAAGCCGTCCTCTATGATGGAACACAGTTGAAGTACTTGGTCGATGGTTGACCTTCTAGCGCGAAAACCAGCCTGAAAGTCCGGTTGGCATTTTTCAACGTAAGGCGTGATGCGACTGAGAATCACTCATTCCGTGACTTTAAATGGGAGACATAGCAAGAAAATCAGCCGGTAGCTCTTGGGCACTTTAGCGTGCTTGCCAGGTTTCAGGATTGCTATGCCTATGATGTTGGCTTTTCTCCATATTTTTGGGAGGAGGTTGAGGCGCATGCAGGTGGAAAAGAAAGCTGCTAGCCACTTCAAGCCGGAGTGTACCAGGTTCTTGATAGATTCTGGGTGAATGTTGTCTGGTCCGGGTGCTTTACCACACAGCATGTTATGTATGGCTTGCGTCATCTCTGTGTTGCTNACTTCTTCGCAGAGNTTGACATCAGTAAGCGTATTAGCTGTGAGTTGGTGCACCGCTTCGCGCACAGAGATGGAATATTGACGATCCGGCTTTTTATATCTGCCATTTTCAACCAGTCGGCTGGCGACAGGCGCGCAGCCAGAAATTTTGATGGGGGGACAAACAACAACCAAGTCTCAACATGCAAATATTTAATGCCCCTTGTTTTTAAAGCATTATCAATAAAAGGTCTGGTGATTTTTTCCTGAATAATTATGTTCAAATTTTTAAGCTGGCAAATAGAAGTCTATCTTCATTGAATTGACAAGTCTTAAAATTTGTTTCTATTAAAGTTCCAAGTTTCTACTTTGGATCAAAGTCACCAATTGTTCGTAAAACTTTCTTGCAAAAGCGCTTGTGAAAATCTCGATGCTGTAAGTGCAAGATCTGCAGTATGCCTTTTGCAGCCAATATTGCAGTTGAGCAAAGAAGTCATCGTGGCCGCCATTATGCTTTCGTTTTTTATATTTACACACCTGCTGATGTATATCAACATACGTTTTATCGAAGCCGAGTAGCGACTTTGCCTCCCCTGGAAAAATCCACTAATGCCCCCCCCTGGAAAAAATCCTTCCGACGCCCATGTACACAACGGTTGATTAACCATGTACAGTTGATAAACCACGCTGCTTTAATCACGTTCGACTGAAGGCTGAAGTAGGAAAGGTTCCTTGAGCAGTTTCGTTGATTTGCACTGAAGTATTTCTTTGGCTTAGGCTACACATCAAAAGCTTGATTAACCTGAAAAATGTTGGTGCAACTTTTGGAATTGGGGGGGGGGGCAATTGCCCCCATCGCACCGCTACGCGACTGTCTGGCGATAGCATTTGCAGTGACAGGCACAGGCCTTAACTGTTTGGCCTTCCCTGTGAGGTGGTTTAAAAGAGACCAGGCCGTCCGACTTGAACGGATAAAGTCGATCTGTTCGACTGAGTCTTTCCAGCGTTTTTAATGGATGTACGAACACAGGAAATTTGCAATCGTGGGTTGATCAGATATTGCAGTTTTCTGATACTTTTCCAGTAGGTTTTGGCCAGGGCTGTGGAGTCGGAAGGATTTTCAACCTGAGGAGTCGGAGTCGCAGAAAATTTTAACGACTCCGAATCCGGGCAGACCTTTGCTCACCAATTGTGACTGTTTGTGCCACAAACGTGCGTAAGCGTCACACTTGGCAAGTTAATCAGCTTGACGCTTCAACAAGACATGGCTATTCAGACAGGCGGCAGCGCACTAACTTGCATGCTTTCACTCAGGGGCCATTCCAGATCAGCAGCGTCCCTTGGGCTCATCACGCAACCTACGCTTTGTGAATGCAACCGTTCGGGGCTTGTATCACTGAAA
>JGI24158J21664_10005436_pt1 | contig 16659 bp, 5 predicted proteins | sample Ectturendosymbi3_FD_21664 | JGI IMG/M metagenome (IMG submission 21664)
GAGAAGAAAGGAAATATTTTACTTTGAATACTTTCAAACGCAATGTTAGCAATCGTGTATCTAACTGACTCTCTTCTAAGAACCATTGATGACGTTCTCCCTTGTCAGTTTTGTGCCCTATTTAGGGGATCTGTTTTTAGTTATTTTGTAATTATCGGCACCTAACATTTCTTTATTTTGCTTCAGCAGTTAAATGATAAATATTTGGTAATTATATTGCTATATTTGGCAATGTAGGTAGCTGGTTGATATTGATAGCAATGTTGTTTTGGTTTTGAGATGCGACACAGCTACTACACAGGGAGCAAGTTTGGCAGAGTTGGATCCCATTAGTGCAACATCAGCTATTTTTAATAAGACTGTTACCAGTTTGCAAATGCAAGTATCACTTAAACACGCATGGAAAAAGTGTAACAAATGTCATGGAAAAGTCATGATAAAAGTCATGGAAAAGTCATGGAATGTCATGGAATATGGTTTTGAAAATTGTGTGGGAACCCTGTACACAGTTTTCCGACTTAGGGAGTGGGGGCCCACTGGCTGTAGCCCAGTCAGCACCCCCCTTAATCCGCCACTGCACATGCATTTTGCAAGTTACATAAAAAGTTGTTTAGGAAGTAAATTTTATATTATTCTGTAATTTAGGCGTTATATAGTTGTTTTTTTTCAGGCACATATTCCGGTTGAGGATGAGGCAGAGTCTATTAAGTTGCAGGACATCAATATCTTTCTGTGTTGCAAGCTTTGTTGTGGGTACTTGGTGGATGCCACTACGATTACCGAATGTTTGCATTCTTGTAAGTAGTTCCAGATGTTAGTTGTTGCAACGTCTTTTCTTTTTGTTTCCTTATTCAGCTGTTACTTTGATTCCTTCCGGTAGAAAAAAATAAGTGTTAGCATCCAGGGAATTGCCATTTGTAAAACACTGAAGCAAAGACCGGAGGAAATTTGTTTATAAATGCAGATAATACAGTTAAGTATTGACCCTACACGCGGGATAATTGCATTGTGTGTTGTCTTATCATCACAGAAGTGACCTTGTTGAAGTCAAGTTTTTGACTCTGTTGTTGCAGCGGCATTAAAACTGTGCCTTCTATTGCTTGCTCGCATGTACTGGCATTGTCCAATTTATTTAGTTTGCAAAAGTTGCATCGTTCGCCATTTCGTGCTCAACAAATCGTGTCCCGTTTGCGGGGTTCTCGTCCACAACACCAACCCTGTGTCCGCTTTGAAGCCTGACACTGTCTTACAAGACATCGTCAACAAATTACTTCCTGGGATAGAGAAAAGTAAGTCATGTTTGAACATGGATTACTGAAACATAGGTGGCAAACTCCACTTCTGGTGTCATTTCATCTAAGATATGCATGCAAAACGCTGGCGGACACTCATTGTTTGCAGTCCCGTCGCCACGGGTGCTTTTAGAGGCTTAGCCCCCCCAAAAGAGCTCCAAGACCCCCAAATTGAATTATGAAGCACTATAAATCGGTGGAGGTTTTATCAAATTTCAGAATGTCAAGCGCCCCTGAACAAACATAAAGCCCCCTTATTTGAAAACTTTCTGTCGACGGTTCTGACAATTTGTCTGCACTTCATCTGCCCCAATTCAAGGAAAACAAGTCCTTTGAAAACTTCCTAAGGAAAAATCTGAGAACTCGTCACAAATGAAAGACATTATTGATATTATTTTTGTACTGTGTTTGCGATCGGAAAGTCCGAGCGGCATGTGCGCAAAGCTTCACACTGTGGCAGCAAGCAACAACTGTCCGCCACACCGTGATCACTCTATCACTGCTTTTTCGCGCCACGTGCATATAGGTGCTATTCTTCGCGCACATCCCGTTCGTGGTGAATTGCTCATTTCAGCGCCGAGCCGACCGAGAGGTTGCAACACGGTAATACTTGAGAAAAAGTGTGTAACCAGTCAACCGAACAAGGATCTTGAAACAGCAAAAACTGAGATACAGCCTTGACTTGCCGATATGGTCAAGCCACATAACAAATTCCCTGAAAACCATTTTTAGTGTATCCCAAGACTAAATCGAATGAAGGACGTTTGTTAATATGTTACGGGCCCATCAACAACTGTCGCGAAGTAGGTATTTTGCGGAAGGCTAACAGAACTGTGCAGAAATACCTCGTCTGCAGTACAGTATGCACCTAAACCAATACTTTTGCCAGCTTCTGAACAGATTCCAGTAAAATTCGCAGTCAGGCGTGGCGGAGACAATGAGCTGGTCGTCTATTCGTATCGGAATATATAGTATGACCCTATTCACTATTGCACGATTTTTACAATAGCCATCTACTTGTCAATCTCTGATTTTTGAGCATTTTTGAAATAGACACGTCAACTGAATTTGTTCAGGTGAACACGCAAGGTTCTGTGAATATCAGGATAAACTCTCTGCTGGCGCGATTCACTCCCAGCAACTGCAGCCGTACAAAACAACGGTGATATACTTGGAATGGGCCGGACCTAAAGCGGACACTCTCGTGGTGGAGGTAGTGGTTTGTGCGGAGTGACGACTGTTCCAGTGCAGAGCGTTACACTTGCGCTCCTTTTCAGGACCTGCAGTGCAAATACATAAGGTTGCCGGATTTTACAACGGTTGCTCACATCTCGCAGTTCGTTCTGGACAAGCTCATGTTAAATAGGTGGGAGCCTTCGTTCTTTATGATGTTGCGTATGCGTTTTTGCGGTTTTACATTGTGCTGTTATCAATACGTAGACTGCGGTGGTAAATCTTCCGAAATGTTTGAACTTTGTTGCGTTTAAAAAATTATTAATTGTGCTATTGCGTAAAACCTTGGGTCATTTTTAATTGCTTAAATTCGCCAGAGGGTGATACCATATTTTTGCGTTTTGAAATGTGCGTTATGAGTGATTCCCAAATATATTTTGCCAAAATTCATGGGATAAACGTGCGTCACTGTTACGTTTCATTTTCTCGTCACGACGTACCATGCACTAGTCACCCGGACCCAGTTGCGTAGCCAGCCCAAAAAGTTTAGGAGGGTCAAATCTTTTGACTTTAAGCGAGCAACAATATTTTGTTTGGGACACCGCCTCTCGAAGCACAAAATAACAAGATATGCTAGAAATTTGGGGGGCATGGTCCCCGTGGCTACGCCTATATGCCCGGACCCGGTACTCCCGAATACATGTTGCACGCAATAACAGACAAGATGTCACCAGGGGAGGAGCAGCGTGTGTGATGCGCTTTACTTTCGAGTGCATTAAGTATCATGAGCCGTGTCGCAACCAACATACCGATGTTGCTTTTCAATTGGCCCCAAATGTGTCTTTGTGAGACACGAATCTTTTTTCGTGCAACTCGAAAATACTCGACCAGGGCGAGTAAAACCGTGAAAACAACGACTCGTTATGACTCGCCGATTCTTCATAGAGAAAGGAAGGTTTTTGGTTTACTACACAAACCAGGCGGAAATTCCAGCAGTTCCTTCTTAAAACTTCAATGCATTCTAACCTGGCGACTGGCAGTGATGTTGTGGATGCTATCATCATATTTTGCACCGACCATCGGTTGTTGGCTGGTGTAGCCTTGACCTTAAAACCTCCGGAATCAGCCGATCAATACGAGGCCAAGAAGCCATGACCTGTCGTAGAAGTTGGGGCTATGATTTAAACCAGCTTCTCAAACGGCAGTACGAGGTCACTGGTTTGCCGCGAGGCTATTTCATATGCCCCGCGAAGCAGGCCTAACTGTTAACGGTACAATAAGCGACTGCTTTTATCAACGCTTTTTCAGTATTATTCAATAGCATTTTGTGGTTGAACAGTACGCAGATACTTCCTCAGTAGGATCCAGCAGACAACTGTTTCTCTTTTGTGAACGCAACAACCCTTTATGTACATTAAACTGCATGATAATCGATTGGTTGCTGACATATTATTGACTGTATACGTGTTGTGACTGTATTGCACATAGGTCAGTGAACGTTTTATCGAGGGTTTATAGATCTCTCTCTGGACCACTGGAAATTCCAGGATGACCATCGGTGGTCCACCTGAAATGTTGCGAATCACTGGGTCAAAGCCGATAACGATCAGTTCACAAAACATAATACAATTGAAGGACCTTGGGACATTCAAGCATTGTTTTACAAAATTTTGGGATGAACGATTTTTTTTCTAACATCACGCTGCCGTTGAATTACGAAAAATGAGTATGAAAACACTTTAGTTACGCGAAAGTGTTTTGAAGTCGATAAAATGTTTGTAAACTTTGAAGCCCAAACCGACGCCTGACAGGTTTTGCGACGCCAGACCGAGGCATCACTGCAGTGAAAGTCTCGAGAACAAAAGCACCCGAAATTGATCGTGAAGTTTCCTCCCCTTTGAAGGGGCACGAGATAAACATCTCGACATAGAAAATTCAAAGCTCTGCTCGCAATATTCGCAGAGATCCAGCAACGCCTGCTTGCAAATGTGACATCCTGAGCGGGGGTGTGGTTTTACCCAACTTCTTCACCGTGGAAATCATCAAAGAGCACGGACTGGACTTCGAAACTAAGGTACCGCGTCGCGTAACAAACGTAGTTTGTCGCGTCATAAACGTTGTGTCGCGTGATAAACGTAGTGTCCTGGTTTGGTTTCACACTGGGTTTATTTATTTTCGGTCAAAAACCGAATTTAAATGACCGAAAAAAATTAAGTCAATTCAGTCATAACGTCGGAAAAAGCAGGCTAGTGAATATTGTTGCGACGAGTTTTAACACCATCATGGAACAAATGACCGAAATACCGCAGCGGAAAATGAACTAGGTTTCACAGTTTGCTTGCCGCGTGACTTCGCAGAAGGGGGCCCTGCATCTGCAGTACGACGTGAAAAGCACCACGACCTGACGGCCGCAGTGCAACTCGCACGGAAACGCAAACGCTGTCCGGTTCAGTGACGTGTCTGGACGGAGACGACCTCTTTGCGATGACGAGATCACGTACTCGCAAAAGATCGCGAAGTACGACATGGAGACGGTGAATGACAGGTCTCGAAGAGACACCCCCTGTCTGGCCGACGCTGCCGTGACGAACGAGCCACCAAAACTGCTGGAAGTGTTTGCTTGTCGCGAATTTGTTGCTCGTCGGACTTGGAATGCATTTAAGTTTAGTTTTGTTCTTCAAAGCAGTGCGTTCAGGACGAGAAGTTCTGAAGAGGGAAGATCACGCTTTGTCTTAACTTTAACTAGGATTTTCCTTTGCATACTGTCAACCAAAATGCGTATGTGCCGTAACACATGCCTGGCACGAGTTCGTAAGCAATCGCCAGAGAATAATTGCAAGGAATTAATGTCTACTAAGATACCTAACTGCAAGTAATTTGCGTCGTGATTCATTGCTAGGAGTGAATGCCGCTGATAGTGTGTCGCTGAAGTTTGAGCTATTCATGCGACCTACCTGGGAACGCATTGCGAATAAACCAGGTCCCAAACGCTACAGATTTATTTGCTCTTGATGGACCTCAGGTCGGCGCAGTGACGAGCAGCAGAGCGTCCCACACTATCCTCCCCTGTAATGGCTGTAAATTGTGTTGTCCACTTCTTACAAAATTCTCCAGCTTTTACTTTGCACCCCAGAAGTTCAAGTGGTAGTTTCGAAAGAAATTTAAATCGTTCACCATGAAACGGATGACGCGCTTACAGCTGCAATGCATGTTTCCTGCAGCTCTGAGATGCCACTGCCAGGATTATGGGGTCAGCTTTATATCCAAAAAATTGGACAGCAGATTGTGTACTAGGGTTAATTCGGATATCAATAATTTTTACTATCCGGATTTTTGCATTTTCGCTAACCGGATAATACCCGATAATAGACAAATATTGCTTTCACGAGATTTGCGGGATGAATTGATTGTAAAATCATGGTACAATTTTGTTGTAAATATAGACACATGCGATTAGGCCCGTAACCAGGGTGGGACACCAGGGGGCGAAGAGTTTTCTGAAGGGCCCAGATTTTTCAAACTATGTCCAACATGTTTTTCCAGGGGGGCTTCGCCCCCTAGTTACGGGCCTGCATGTAATATGAGAGCATATATGAAGAAAATAATGTATTTTTAACATTTACTGATTCTGCAATGCATTTCTTATGAAGCACAACCAGTGGCGCGGCAAGTTAGTGATTAAAAGATAGTTTTTCAAAGTAGTTTAAACTCTTACAGTTTTGTGCCTGGACCTGAAAAACTTGAAAATGTGGTTGTGCGGTGAACAAATTAATAAAATATCCTCAAAAGCACGAGTTGAATCCAGGGTGCTAAACTACCCCTGTATTTTTATTGAAATCAAGGTTTCTTCCAATGTACTTGGATGGCAATGCCCTCCGGTCCCTGCACCTTTCTCCCCGTCCCCAGCCAACGCCATTTCCCTCCACCTCAGTCAAACGTGCTGTGCTTTGAACAAAGGGTAGAGATGACATTCGACCGCAGGCCGGCAAATATCACTGGTCCGGTAGTTTAAGGTTAAAAATTGCCCCTCCAGTCAAAATCGGATCAAGCTTTCAAGCCCTGCATGAAATCACTATAATAGTCAAAGTTATCTTAATCCTTTTCCTCAAATCGTTCCATCTTCAGCAACGCCTCGTCTGACACCTATCGGCGTTGGCGACAAACATTTCTTGGAACGTCTCATGCTATTGTTTAGTATTTAGTTGAAGATATTCAATGAACAAGACCACAAACCTAGTTGTTAGGTGGGCTTTTTAACATTAACTTTTAGCGGGTGAAGTGAAGATCTCTGCAAATAGGTTAGTTTCAATAAACTGATGTTTTTTCTGTATGGTGTTTCCTGTACGTCACGGTCAGACCTGGGGTAATCGTCAATTGTAATCGATTACATTTTGAGTAATCGTAATCGATTACATTGCCAACGTAATCGATTACATTGCCAATGACGATTACTTACGCGATCAAACTTTGAAATCTTCACTCTACATTCATGGTATAGCCTTCATGGGAGTAAACAAATCTCAGTCTCTTTCAGTAGACTTGCCTTTGAACAATATTAGAAAAGGGGATAGTCTTCATGGGTGAAAATAGCCTACGGGTCGGTAAAACCGAAATCACACTTCATACATTTATAGATGATTAAATTTCCTACTATAATCCCATTAGCGCGTGACACTGAAAAGGATTTGAAGCAAGGGCATCCGAAAAACGTTTTGCAAGGAGAGAAGCCACCGTGTTTTATTTGCATATCGTGTTTTGATTACCAGGGAAGTGTCAGCCCATTAGAGCACATTGATGGATTAAGCAACAACCCAAAGCAATGTTTTAAGCAAAAGGCCCTTAAAAATATCCTGCAGACCCACCACTAGTAAGATAACCACCGCATCAGATATTTGAAGTAGGCCTGAGCGAATGAAACGTCAAGTGGTAATGCTAACGAAGACATGAATTGTTCTTAAATCAAGAATTCAAACGCACTGACAGATCTAGACCTTCTGTTTGGAAATGGCAATTGGAAAAGAGGTTGTCGAATTTCATTGAAATGTAAATAGAAAACAACAAAAAAGTCATTCATCTATTTCAGTTTTTGCGGTGAGCAACTGCATTGAAATTACCCTCTAGACAGGCTATGGGTGGAATGGCTTCACTGCGTAGGTAACTTAATTCTGACTATCACTTACATATTATGTAACTTGATCCTCAAAGAACAATTACAGAACCAAGACCCCTGTTCTCATTAGTGTAGGAGGTGGGGGTGCAAGGAAAGTTATGGTCCCAACTATTTTGTTTTCGGTCAAAACTCGTTTCTAACATGGAAATAATTTTTTGTCGCAATTGCAGTTGATCTGCAAAGTGAAAATCCAGAATAGGAGTCACGAGCAACTGACATTAGTTTCGCGAAATGTGCTTGTACGCGCAAGTATCTCAGAGGCTTAAGTAACCTGTACTCAAGCGCGGTTTGCAACCAAGGGCGGTTGAAATTCGAACAAATGCGGTAGGTCTATATGCTTGTGTTTAACAAAATAATTGTGTTAGCGACATCAAGCGCATGTCTTTCTAGTACCGCCACATATCTACCTTCGTGTTCTTTCATGTATTTGTGTGTTCGTTGCTACTGCCATGCTTGCTTAAATCTACTCAGAACCGTCGCTAGAAAGTCTTCAATAGCTTTACCTTTGTGCGGGGGGGCTTGACATTCCAAAATCTGACAAAACCTCCACTGATTTATGTGTTTCATATGTCAATTTGGGGTGGTTTGAAACTTTGTTTGGGGGGATAAGCCCACCAAAGCCCCCGTGTCGACGCGACTGATTCTGCTGCGTTGCGTGTGGGAGTGAAGACGTTATGCGATACAATCGTCATAACAACATGAAGCGGGATCCTTGGTACAACAACGTAGCGATATTCAACGTCAGCCGATTTTCTTGTTTAAAGATAGAATGGGACGATTCATAAACTTGTGGGTAGAGTTCAAGTTAGGGAAAGATGCAAAAAGAGATTGAAGACTGCAGTAGGCTGTAAGCAGTTGCTCAACTGAAACATTGTGAATCGCTTATTGTTTTCTGACCAAACACACGTGCATGAGCGTCGCAAGAGGGACAAAGGGCCTGGGGCTCCCGGGATTTTGAAATTTGACATTCTTCTATTTTCAGCAAAACAAGATTGTTTTCTTAGCTTCGAAATTCCACAAAGCGAAATTTCGTCACTTTAGCCCCCCCCCCCGAAAAACACTTTCGCTACTTCTGGAAAAATACACTGTTGGCCACTCCCTTGAAAAAATCCTTCCAACTCCCATGTATGCGTGTTTGGTCTATTGCGGCCTGCTTTAATTAGCAACCCCGGTAATGATGCGTTGAAACCACTGCCTACTGTCCATCATAATCACTCCTGTGACGTGTGTACGCGTAATGCTGAAGAGAATAGAATGCAAAAAGGGAGTTTGGTCGACAAAACGTAGCCAATGAACGACATCTAGACTAGAGCGTCATCTGGACTTTTCGATAAGGTAAAAATATTATATAAAAAAACAGAAAATAGCACAAGCCGCACTTAATTGTTAGCCATGCACGAGGACTGAAGACATGCCAGACGAACATTGAAGATAGCATGAGTCCAATTACATTTGAATGTTTTGGGCTGATGAGAGAATTTGTACGTATTTTTTGCTTGCATGTTGGCTCAGACACAAGGTCCATATCACACAAGTTAGAAAAACACAAGGCCACAGAAATGCTGTCACACAACGCATCACAACATATTCGCAGGTGATGGGGATCAGGAGGTGCGGGCATCCTGCTGCGGCGGATTGTAAACTGCATAAATTCGGCAGAAGTTTTATAAAAATCAGGAAAACTTATTTGAAAAAATAAAAAAGTCTCTCATACACTTGAAGAAATAAACATATGCTCATATGACATCAAAAATACTTTTCTTTCAGATATGATACTTTTGGGATTCAGAACAGTGGTTACACAAGGTTACAACAGACTCTTTTTGCTGCTGACAACTGAACAATTGCTCAAACTGATCTTCTGTTTACCCTTTGAAAGGTGATGTGGTAGTTGTGGGTGTCCTCAAGGCTTTAACCCTATCACCGTGTATCGTGTTGGAAAACACTAATGCCAACTTCAATTGCTTTTTCCACTTGGCAGTTATTTCGCATTACCTGTTTTCAGGCAAAAATCGAAAAAGTTGGGCATAAATGTTTCGCACCTACAAATGTGTTTTTCCAACGGCTTGGCATCACAGGGTACATAGTATTTTGTACACGAAGCCAACACTGAACGGATTTTGCTAGATAGTCAATAAAGGCATCGTTGGATAAGGAAATCAGCAATGAATCTTGTAACGTAGGTTGCGCACACCGGTGACGTCATTATGACGTCGTTTTGCAAAAAAAAAATGTTTTTCACGTTGCTGTGAAAAATGAGTTGCTTACATTCATAAAGCCATAGAGCTCAAACCAAAAACATTGGAAATAACTTTCCACATAAAAAATGGCGGTGAGGACCTTAGCTTTGCGATGATGACCAAAAAATTTGAAATTTTTTGGTGGGGGTCAAGCGGATCAATCAATATCCAATGTTTTTTGCCGTTAAAGCCACTTTTCTGCCGGTCAAGACTCAAGAACCGTCTCAAAGTTACAGAACAGGTGTTTTTTACAAAACAGCAAAATCTTTCCTGATCTATTAGCATAGGTTAGCATCAAAGGAAGTCTGAACGCTCGAAATTGTCAAGAAAAAGAAAAATGAAGCGTCACGACTAAAACACTGATCCAATGCAGAAGTGTTGGCCAAACACGATCAAAAAATATTTAAGCCAGTAATAAGAACTACTTGAGTTGCGGCAATGCGGTATTGACGCCAGCCTGTTACTGGCCATCAAGTCGTTGTATTCCTGCTCCAGTGGCTCAGCCAGAATGAGGCCGAAGAGGCCATGGCCCCACCGAAATAAACTTGCCCAGATTTTTTGCTTGTGCTTTATATCACATTCAGATGTTCGATGCCGACTGGTAGAAGATATTTGACGTCATATCCTGTTGTAATTGTCCAGAAATTGAGCTGTGACATCAAAATGATCTTTGTGCAAAATGACTAAGATTCGGCTCTGATGACGTCTGTGATTGGCCTCTCACGAAAAAAATTCTTGGCTGCGCTACTGTCCTGCTCATAGGATCAACCGTTTCCTTTCTTTCTGCAGACGAGTTGGAACTTCAGGCTTCCTCTGAACAGGGTCTTCAACATGCACTTAATCGGTTTTCGGCTGCGTGCGATTAAGCAGGAAAGAAAAATCAGCACTAATAAGCGTTTTACTTAAATGAAGTTCATTCATTTTCATGCCCGCTTTTCTTCTGAGAAGTGTCGCGGGGTCAGGAACCTAAGGAGGACTCGAAATACCTTACTGTACAAGGGTTCTTCAACAGAAATCTTCATTGTCACTCATTGCCTTAATCCAGTGGTTCCCAAACTGTGGTACGCGTACCACCAGTGGTACGCAAAGACCTTCAACGTGGTACGCCAATAGGCCCTACTTTGTTTTGTTTTCGCAAAAAAGGTTCTGTTAATAAATTCCTGATTTGCGTAGCTTGCTTCCCTTGTTTTCTAAAAATGGCCATTGTAATNTCAGTCATTTTGTTCATGTTGCATTTGTCTCAATTCTGGTTTTTCAAACCTAATTTTGATCAAATAATATTTGGCACATTGANTTCTCCTGGAACAATGTGGTACGTGGTGACAGCATGGGGCCCACAAATGGTACGCCATCAGAAAAAGTTTGGGAACTACTGCCTTAATCTTTGTCACAGTAAAACGACAAGGTTCAAATAAGTACGTATATTGCGTGGTAAAAAGCAATGCGAAATGCGAGCATGGAAAAAAGTGCACAACGAATATCAAGCAGCAAAGTAGTTGCAAAGACCATGAAAAACAGCATACAATTAGCAGTCAATAGCAAAGAAAAACCTACTATTCTTTCACAGCTCTTTGAAGTGACGATTTCACGGAAGTTTTGCGTAAATTTGGTTTCTTAGCCACAACAGGGTTTTACAAAACTGTTCCTTTTCAAACAAAAGTAAGAAGCCAAACTGGCATAAAGAGAATTTAAAACAAACAAACACCAGAAATATCGTAAAAGTTTGATTTTTCTACTAAAACAGGACCTTCCGTTTGAAAAATGCATGTGCATCGTGTCGTCACTGACTGCTTCCACAAACGCAAATTTTCAATTGGGCCAGTTGCACTGGCTCTGCAGTGACGAAGAAGAACGGTGACAATTTTTGTTCATTTCTTCTTCCAACCACTCAGCAATTTTATCTTGTTCTTCCTCCGAAACATCAGCAAGTATAGGATTTGTTGACGATGGTCCATCTGTGGAAAAAGATATGCCCTCTTCAGCACAAAGTTTGTCGATCTCCTCCACAACTTTTGGGTCAGTATTTGGTGGTCGTTCCCTGCGTCTCAAAAATCTTTCCTTGGGCTCTTCGCCGAATTTTTCAGCAGCAGGCTTGGTCTCCGAAAGAGGAATACGGCCCATTTCATGGCGAAACTCAGGGTTCTCGCTCTCTGCCATCAGCTGGGCATCTGCTTCTGCCTCTTCAGCAATCAATTCCTCATATCTAGCGCTCGTTTCAGCTATTCTTACTAAAACTCCTTTACAATATTCCTCGTATTACTGCCGAAGTTTTAACGGCTCATCCCACTTAGGGTCGATTTCCTCAGGTTCTTCGGGAAAGGTGACCATTTTTGCTTGATATTTCGCTTTTTCAGCAGCGTCTCGCTTTGCTTTCCGTTTGTGTATTCGGCAAAACGCTGGTCCGTACAACCTCAATGAAGGGACGTTGCTCGGCAAAGGCAACCACCTGAGCTTAACCGTTCGCTTTTCACTGTGCTTGTGCTCGTATCTGTTGCAACATGATTGCTTTGGACCGGGTGACAATGGCGACTGCGAGTTTTGTTTTGGAGCTTTCCTTCCCATGTCGCTTGTTCGTTCTGCTGTAAGTTTTTGGCTGCTTTTAACAAACTCCTTTTCATCCACCTGTCCAGGAACTTTATCTTGCTGGGCTGGAAAGATTGGATCATTCTTTCGCTTTCTGACTCCGATTGCCGTAGGAGGCGGTATTCCGCTCTTTCGAGCTCCAGTTTTTCCTTCCGGGGAAGGCTTCGGTAACGTGTTCCGTGAAGTCATCGGTGACGTCTGCTTGCCAACGTCTGCTAGAGCTTCGACGCGGTCGCTTTCGTTGGAGAAAAAAACCTTCCATTTATCCGCATCCGGCTTTATTTTTTCTTGTGTATCCAGCGATTGAACAAGATCTACGAGAGCGCTTTTCTCATCAAGTTTTGTTTTTGTTTTCGCAAAACTTTTAATGTCGACGGTGTCCTTTTTTTCAAAGATGAGTTTCTTCAGTTCTTCCAGTTTGCTTTGCCTTCCGACACAAGACACTTTTGTCTTAGAAAACCCAAGTTTTTCGTGAATCTCATTCCTTTTCGTCTCTGTTAAAATCTGCTCACTTTTTAATTGGTTATTGCGTGGGAATTCCTGTTTTTCATCAGTAGCCGAAAACAAAGGCTTTTCCACAACATCCCCATCCACCTGATTGCAAGTTTCACTTTTTTGTTTCATGACAGGATGAATATTTTCTACATTCACTGCAGAAAAAACAAGTAGAGATTTCGATTTTCGAGGACTTGAAAGAGTGACGGTATCAGTGGCTGACAGCATCTGATTGATTGTTGGTGAACCGTGACTTGCGACTTCTTCGGTAGTTCTCAGGTTGTGAAATTTTCTGACCTCTGCAGAGCTCGGTATTGTTCCATCTTGAATCCGTACTTGGAACTTGGTGGGAAACTATCGGGACCCACGCGAGAACGAGACAGTGCTGCTGATTTTATCTGTTGATATTTTCCTTGTGTCCCTGCATCAGCAAAAGTTCTCTTTCGCTCTTGGTGCGAAGGAATCTTGACTTGCAGGCGCGAAATTTTCTTGTTGTGTGGGCTGCACAACGTCGTCTCCACTTCCTGCTCAATATAGTTGCAAGGTGTTGCTTGAGCGGAAGAATGTGATACAAAGTGCATCAACTGTTGGTGAGAGAGGACAGTGGGCCTCTTTCTGTTGAGCAGCCCTGGACCAGCAGTTGTTTCGAAGGGTAAGTCAACTCGTGGCGAGTTTTCGATGTCGTCACCGTTTACAGCAGCAGCTTTGGGTTTAAATAAAACCCCTTGAATTTCACTCCTTCCAGTTTTTTTTGACGCTTCCTTCAAATGTTTTGACACCAAGTCAGGTGCAGCTGGCTTCTTAGGAAATTCTCGATCTTTTTTAGAAGACCCAGTTATGGTTTTGATTGTTGAAAACTCGGACGGCCTGCAAATCACTTTAGACGATGCTTGCTCGGTAGATCTTTCAACCCCTGGATGATTCACAGTCGAAGTAACTGACTTCATCCCAGTCACTACCTTCGGATCTTTCGTTGTTCGAGGCCCAGGCAATGTTTCATGCACATTAACTGAAAATCTTTCCGTGGAAGCCATTTCAACAGGATCCTTGGTTGACACAGGTGCAGACACCACTTCTGGTGCCGCCCTGTTCATCTGCGCCCCTGCCTGTAGAAACAAAAACAAAGAAAAAATAAGATTTTGTCCAGGACCACCCGGGCCTTAGCCAGGTTTTAAGGTTTGGAGAGGTAAAATACATGTTTATGGAGTAAGATATTTGTTTATATTATGTATTTAAAACAAACTTTTCTGGCTACAACAAAATTTGTGAGGCGCAAAAAAGTTTTGTGGGGCATTGCCCCAGAATTCCCCCCGTATGGCTATGGGCCTGTGATCACCGCCAAGAAAAGAAAGAGGAACAAAACGAGGCAGGATGTAATCCACCCTGCATGTGTACAGAAATATCGATTTACAAAATATCAACAAGCAATGAACAGGTGATAATATTCCTATGGCAGTTCAATTACGTTGAACTGACCAAACTACATGTAATTTTCTGCATACACCTACTTGAAAGTGGTCAGCATATTCTTATTCCAATGTGACTTAACGAAATGTTTGAATTGATTGTTAAAAACTGAGGTCATTTCGGGCGATGGAGCTGACAGCTAGCGAAGGGGATTGTGCTAGCAATAACGCGGAATTTGCTAGTAACGCGGATTTTGCTGGAGTAACGCGTAATTTGCTGGTCTTGCTTGTGCAGCGCAAACTTAAATTTTCGTGAAACTCTTAAATGGGAGCGAGAAGACGAACCACGATGCTGAGATTTCACAGAGGACTTGGTTTTTCAAAAAAAGTTCGAGAAACTTCGGCATAAGATCGTTTGCACTGCGCCCGAAACCATGAACTACTTGGAGGTGTTTGCCTTTTTCCAGACATCTATGACTTCATATCGCCACGGGCTGGTGAGCAAAACACGTGCACCTGAGTAATTACAGTATGTAACAGCATGATTCATTGCAAAAGACATTTTAAAGCAGGGGTCGGGAACCTCTGGCTCGCGAGCCAGATGTGGCTCTTTAGATGACGGCATTTGGCTCGCTTGATATTTTCTTAACACGATTGTTACGAATGAAACTTTTTCTGTAATTTTCCATGTACAAGACTACAAAGCCATCAGCAACACCATGCAGCACTAGAAGTCGCAAGCAGTAAGAAGCATGCTATTAGAGAGAAAATTCAGACATTTACCATTGTTTAAAATTGTTGATTTTGCTTAAAAATGCACACGGTAGTTAGTAAGTTACTTGCATTAAGTATTGAAAAATATTATATGGCTCTCACGGAAATACAGTTAAAAATATGTATGTTTCATGGGTCCTTCAGGCAAACAAGGTTCCCGACCCCTGTAAAGGATGTTTTTTATCCATCTGTAGCAGAAAAAGTAGTCAGCATCTTTGTCACAAGCTCAGATCAATAACTTCTTTTTTTTAATCAGAGAGACACGCTAAGTGGTACAGTTGATTGTCTACTCGTTGCCAAAGCTTGTGGAATGGATTCTATCCCCGCTCTGGTCATACCGAAGACCAAACGTTCCTTGCGGCCTGTTCAGCCTCGTGCTCGGCATTACTGGGTGAGTGCATGGTAACGGTTCACGCCACAGACTCGCCACTCTTAAAAACGAGTGCAAAAAGGGGAGTATAACGAAATTGTACTGAAGAGAGTCACTCTTCGAAACGTGTCACTCATTTATATAAATTGGCAACCAAATGTATTTCCTTTGGTATTCTATTGTGATGAATGCAATGCAAATAATACACAAATCTGATGGAAGACCGCTCACGTGTACTTAATCAATCAAATATACTCAAGCAACTTTAGTTAAGGGACGACTTTTAGTTTTTTGACTAGCTTTGCAAATTATTAGAGCTCTTAGATAACATTATTGGGTATCAGTGGCGTGCAGAGGGGGCGGGGCGAACGGGCGCTGGCCCCGGACATCCAAGGCTAGGGGGGCATCCAAAGAGTGAAATTACAAAGATTGAAATGCTGTAACTGGATGTTTTTTCCTATTGTAAATCTACTAACACATGCTGTATGGATTTAATTTTACGAAACTTGTTTTTTTGTCAATACTAATTTTTACGTATTCAAATGCCAGTAATTCTTAGCTTCTTCAATACCAGGGACTTACACTTTAGGTGTGCGGCGCACACCCAATGAAACTGATAGTGACGTGACTTCTTCCAGATCATGCGATCGAGGGAAAATCGCAAAAAAGGATTGAAAGATAAGCCGGGTTGAAAAAACTGGGGTTAAAAAAAAACAATTCACATGCATTTTGTTTTTGTTAATTCACTTTCTTTTGGGTTTCTGAAAAGAACAGGTTTTTGTCCTTTTTTTAGAAAAAAAACAAAAACACTATTCTGAATTGTTTTTATTGCATCATACAATATCATCATTTTCAGAATGACACAATAATAACTTTTTATACCTATTATGGCATTCAAATCGGTGGGTAAAGAAATGTACCCCATCTTTGTTTTTGCAAAGCATTGTTGGTCAATTCACTCCAAAGTGGTAAGGTTTGGCAAGCATGCACACAGCAGATAGAGAAAAGCCACTCCCACACAAACTCTGCCGTTTCACGTCAAGTTTATGTAGCCTACATGCCCTGCTAGTTCAGCATATATATCAGGGGTTCCCAACCTTTCTCTTATGTACCCCTTCAGCATTCCGTCAGATGAGAATGTACCCCTTCAGCATTT
>JGI24158J21664_10005437_pt1 | contig 16658 bp, 9 predicted proteins | sample Ectturendosymbi3_FD_21664 | JGI IMG/M metagenome (IMG submission 21664)
ACTGATCAAATGCTTCCCAGGGCGGGCAAACTGCACTAAAAGAACACTTGGCAGTATTGCATTCCGAGACCGCAAGCACAACGCAACAGCCGCGGGACGAACACAAGGGGACAATTAAGGATTGCAAGATTGCAGGCGCCACTACGTGGCAAGGACAAGGTAATCATACATTCACCACATTCTGTTTATTTTGCAACCGAAATTAAGAGAACGGAAAGAAACAAACAATTTGTAATGAGTGAAAGCATGAAAGTGACGAAAAAACCAAAGCGAGAAAGCACGATTATTCAAGGGCGTCGGCAGAAATTTGTCCAGGGGGGAAACGTCGACATTTTATTTATCATTTTCAAATTGCTGGCGATCAGTGCTCCCTCTAAGATAATTTTACACTGAGCAAATTTTTGTTGAAGTGAGCATGATTACTTCAGGGCTGAGTAAGTGGAGTTTTCAATGAATTACAAACTTTGTGAATTTTTTACATAATGAATATACAATCTTATCAAAATACGAACAAATACACATTTCATTCAATTAGCTTCTTGTTTGCATGCTTTTCCATTGCTTTGGAATGTTGAAAGTGCGCGAGAATGATATTTCACTCCGCAACAGTTCTGGTGGTCCTGAGCATTTGCGCACCTTAGAGGGAACATTGCTGACGATGCAATGCAAATGGACGTTCACAAAACGATCCTTTCTACACTACAAAGAAAATTCCCCATGCTACAGTAACAGTCACAAAAACGCTTCGTTTGCAGCAGTAGCCAGGTATATTAGTATTACGACAATTTACACCAAGGACAGGGAACCCATTTATCACAGGCAGCAGAATTGTGGAATATCGCTAGCGGGCCGCAAAAGTTCACTATTTTGTCGTGAACCTCTACCTTTATCTTCCAAAGGAATGTGAGGAGAAAAAACTATGTCAAGGAGCGAAAGAGATTTCTTGACTTGCTGTCTGCTTGTCATCGAGTTTCGTTTTGACGCGATGTTGTGTTTTTCACTTGGGTAACGAAAATTCTGATGCGGGTCATGGCCATATTAGATGTTCGCGAGGGCCGCAAGTTCCCCACCCCTTATTTACACAGTAGGCTATCTGGAGATTTTCAACCCAGGGCATTCCTTTTCAAGTAAGCATTGCCATGATCTGTAAAGAAAGAAGGATTGGATTGCCATGGTTTTCAACGAAACAACAAATTATGACTTTATTTTACTTAGCAAGCAGGGCCGCACCCAGCTGATATATTCAACTGAACTAACAACCAGTGACGGATTTACGCACAGGCGAAATAGGCCATGGCCTAGGGCCCCGCGCAACTCGTTCCTATGACGACTCATTGTTCTTTATAGAAAGACTTAGAGCAGTGGTGTAGCTTGACATTTTGATCGGGGTCCTCGCTTTGCTCATGAATTTAAAGAAACATTCTTAAAGTGACGTCATTTTGCTACAATGGCACATGTGTCCACCTTGGCTACGGCTCTGTCCTACTGTGTATACCTTGTTGTTCTGTAGTGATTTATAGCAAAGGCAGGGTTTTGATTTATGAAATTTCGTTATTTAATTTATCAGTGGTGAGTTTCCGTTGTCAAAGTTAGCAGTAAATCATTTAGTCTTTTCTGAAATACTAGAGCCTTCGCCACTGTAGTACAGTGGTCTCTAGTAGTAAACGGTTTGTGGATTACACTTTCTGGAATATGAGCCTTAGTAGGCAAATTTGTAGCGTCTTTGATGCGGATCCTACGTTTGATTTTTTCCAACTAGATCGCCAGTTTACAGAGCTTGCTTGTTGAAGCTCTAAATATTAGTTAAATCAGCTAGAACAGTTTCTCGTGAGTTTTACTTGGAAAAACGTGTTTGCATTTGGCTTACTTCACAGATGGTTAGCTGAGGGTGTTGTGAAAATACTTTGCTGTGCAAAACTTGTCTTCATGCTGTTTGCCATCAGCCCATATCATCGAGGATTAAAACACTATATTTTGTATTGCATGGAAAATGACAACTGAAAAAACGGCATAAATAAACCTTGTGTTGTTCTATAAAATATGTGGTTACTATAACGAAGTAGTTTATGTACAGTTAATCAGATCGACAACTAGACGATATGTTCGAGGGCAGCAACACGGTCCCACATGAAAATGTATATATCCGAAAAATAAGCCTACAAAAAACGTTAGAAATCACGGAAATTTAACGAGGAGATATTCTGAAATACATGAAAGAGCTATAAATTCCAAGAAAAAATCGCATTGCCATTTGGTCTCATGCGATCATTAACTATTTTATATCAGGTTCCACACACAAGGCCAGCTCATCTAATGAAACGAAGAAACGTTTTTGACTAATTGTTAGCATAAGTTAATTTTTAGCATCTTTAGTGATTATAATGTGCAGTACAAAAATATGTTTGGCGATGATTTTCAGTGAAATGAAGTGTTACGAGCTTTGGTTTAATTTGCACACATTTGTCAGAAGTTTGGTCTCAACAGCTTGCTGTCGATGCTTTTTGTTGAATAAGTCGAAGCAAATAAATCTAAACTATAGCTGAGCAGAACTTTGTTCCATAAGATTATCGTTGATGGGAGATGCACGTCCAAACAAGCCGATATCTTATACGCAGATTGTAAAATGTAAGAACGAGAATTTCCTATTTCCGTGTGATTACAGACAGATTTGCTCCACCACCTTCGCCTGTTGTGCAAACAATCGAAGGAATCAGAATATCTGTACGCAGGGGCGTAACGAGGTTAGATGGCTCCCGAGGCAAGAAACAAGTTTGGGGTATTTGAAACTGAGGTCTTTTGGAAGCAAATGTACTGTATTGAAAAAAGTAGCCTACTTGTGACATTGTTGGGACTTTTTAGCGCCCTCCACAGCCATTCGGTGCCCCAATAGTGACCCGGCGCCCGGGGAAATGCGCCCCACTTTCCCCCCTCGTTACGCCCCTGCCTGTACGATCGATTAACGGCACAAACCACAAGTTTCATCCCTGTTCGTGGCTTTGAGTGAACAATATCTTCACATTTCAGCTGCAACATTGACTGTAATTCTGTCCCGTATGATCCTCCGTTGTCCTATCCGTGAAATAACATTCAAGACACGTGATCTGTAGTTTGCTTCACTGGTGACGCTGCAAAACCACACGGCTGCGCACAAGCTACAGTGCAAATCAAATTAGTGCGGTTGCCAGGAGTGGCTGCCCGATGACCAGGGTTGCCAACTCTTTTTACAACGAATATACCAAATCTAGTCTAAAAATACACCAAATTTTCCATATATACCAAATCAAAAGTTTATATACGAAGCGCTTTGAAACAATTTGGTACCAGTTGGCAACACTGCCGATGACAACGCGAGATGATGGTGATAATCGCAAATGCAGAAAACGTGATGGATGGCAAGATCATGTGAATTTTACAGAGCAGACTGTTCCAGAAAAGGATACTCCCGCTGTTTCAGTCCCTGTGCACACTATTATTGATCACTCTTACTCTCGCCTTGGGGAAATGCATTGAGCTAAGTAATTCCATACATGAGTTTTGTTGTGTAGGGCAGTATCGGACGTTCGGTATCGTTCAATGTGGACAAAAGCACGGGGCAAAATTTTGTTCGAGATGAGCAATGTTACATTAACTCTCAACCCCCTCGTTCTACCTGTGGACCCAGGTCTTGATGTAGGCTGCTGAATAATTTCATGTATCTTTGCTTTTGCTGATGTACGTTTTTAATTCACTTTGGTTTTGCTTTGTTTCTCCTCAAAACGTACGTTCTTTCAGTTACCAGACCTGTAGTTGGAGGTTACGGCAGCCATTACTTCACCCAGGTCTGGATTAAGGGGGGGACAACGAGGGCAATTGCCCCGGACCCCCCACTGCAAGGGGGCCCCCCGTGATGAAATTTGTTTGTTTCAAATGAAATACTCATCTGAAAAATTTTTGTGATTCAGAAGCGATACAAGAATACAATTCTATATTATATTCTATGGGGCGCCGTTCGTAAAAATATTATATCTGACAGATTTAGCACAAAAGCTGCTATCTCTGTGCATACTTAGCTATCTCTGTGCAGAGCGTATTTAGCTATCTCTGCGCGCATTTAGCTATCTCTGCGCGCATTTAGAGATAGCTATCTCTGCGCAGAGATAGCTAAATGTGCACAGAGTTAGCTATCTCTGCACAGAGATGGCTAAATGCGTGCAGAGATAGCTAAATGCATGCAGAGATAGCTATCTCTGTGCAGAGACAGCTAAATGCGCACAGAGATAACTATCTCTGCACAGAGATAGCTAGATATGTGCAGAGATAGCAGTTTTTGTGCTAAATCTGTCAGATACAATATTTTTACGAACGGCGCCCCGTAATATTCCTGTGTTGCGCTAAGTATCACGCACCCCAACAGCAACTGATTTCTCTACATCTACAAGTTTGAATGTCTGCCAGTTTTAGTAATCGCTGCTGAAGAGCCTATAAGTATTTTCGGTTTTGTTCAATGCAAATATGTTTGATTTCCCTGGTAACTTTTTCCTAATAATCGTTCTTTTGACGTGGGTATGACTCTCTACTCGTGCATCACGCGTATTGCACAAATGTCACGAAAACGTTGCTATTTGCGTGCTAAAGCTAGTGGATACTGACTGCTGTTTAGTATCAATCAGTGTTGCCACTGGGCTCAGTCTCGTTAACACCAGGTTGCTGCATTTTTCAACATCAGATGACATCAAATTTTACGCTACAGTTTCATATAAGTTAAATGTTTCTATTAACAAACCTAGCAAAGAGCGATTACCCTAGTTGAATCCGAAACATAGCCAAATATCGCCAATGGAGAAGTCCATTATAATTTAGGTAAAATGTTAGTCTCAACGCAGCGAAGAAAGCTTCTTTAGTCTGAAACGATAACCAAATACACATTAAGGTGAGAGATTGATGAAAGAAATTTAAAAATCATGAATCTAACTTATTTTCGTCCTACAATGAGAGGAAATGTCGAAAACAAAGACAACAACCCAGTCAACATCAGATTTGTCGACAAGACATCAGACATTTATCTGAGAACATCATATCAGATGTCATGTTAATATATCAGAAGTGGCAACACTGGTATCAATCAGTGCTTTCACAGGCTTCTCGGCAAAAATCACTAGATTCACAAAAAAATTCACTAGATCGGAAAAAAATCACTAGATTTAAAATTTTTGCGTCGAAATATGTAGTTTTTATTGGAATGATGTATCTATTTACTTTATTGCCCAAAAACCTTTACATCATTTGCATGTTTGTAAAAATTGATCATGTTGAAGCCTGGAAAACCTCATACTAACCATCCTCCTCAAACTTTTCTCAAGAGCAGAAAATGACACCACTCGCGAGTATTTAGAGCAGGCATGTGCAACCTTTTTCACTGACGGGCCACATTCGAATTTTGAAAAGTTATCGCGGGCCGCATCAATTTTTATTGGATAAAACCTTATTCATTCCCTTAAAAATTAGTTTAAAGTGGTCACTCAACAGATATTGAGCACATGTTGTAATTTCGTCTGTGTCATACTACCAACCGCATGCCGGCGACGGGCTTATTGAAAAACTGTGAATCAGATGAGACATATGATAGGGTTACCATATCTGAAGAAGCAAAATTCCTGACAGTCTCAGTGGCTACTTTTCGCGACAACAAACAACGCTATGCTGCATTTTTAGTATGTTCGTACAACTACCAATCGCAAAACAGCATTACTATCGCTATACATGCAAAATTTTTGTAGACGCTGGAAGCAGTCAAAGAAGCAAATGTTGACGCTCTTATCTTCACAGCGCATGCACATTGTTTCGAGTTAAAACGTAATTTGCTAACTGGCAAACTTCCGGACATCAGAGCATTTTTTAAAATTATTTCGCTGTCACTGAAGGCTTTTCCCTTCTCTGCTATTGCTTCACTAAACTTGACGCCCAATTCAGTCCCAAGCGAAGTGTCGTTTTTTAGGGGGTATCATTTTCTATTCTCCCGCACACGGGTGGATCCAGCCAGTTAGGTTAAGGGGGCGATTTCAGTAATATTTGCTAGTTAAATCTCATAACGGCTTCGCTACTGTATGAGTGATGACGTATACTTCACAACACTCTTGTAACAAAACAATGGACAACAAAATGTCCCTATATCGCGAATGCTATTTTCCGAATTGTACAAAAGCCCGGCGAATGTAGTTACTTTCGTAGGTTTTAGGGGGGGGCGAACGGTCCAATCGCCCCTACCTAGATCCACCCCTGTCCCTGCAATTACATCTTCAACTGATGGGCTTTTCCAACCCGCAACTGACCTAAAATTCCCTCATGCTGTTCTGAATGCCTGGAATTGCAGTGCCGCTTGATGTTATTTCTTTCAGACAACAATGTTATTTCGGCAAATCAAGTAAAGAGCCCTTTCATTTTGTTGAAAAGCAAAATACTTCACAAACCACTCGTCTTTAAACATCGCGCCTTCATCAATAATTTTTCGTTTTTTGGAACACGGCGTGCTTCGCATAAATTTGCCAATCTTTGAGACTAAATTACAGTGGAAATCGCTGCTTTTATGAACTGCAAAGCAAATGCTCTTATCATTGGTTGCCAACCTTTGCAACATCTTTTTTCCCTTGTCCTGCTCCAAATTTCTATCACTCTGCGTACTTTCCCAATCCCAACACTTGCAAAGACACATTCCTCAACTTTCTGTGCTACTCATTTCACAATTATTTACCACAAGCTTTTGCACTTGATCAGAGGTTTGCAGCCCATGAAGTTCACAAAGAACTGTAACATTTTTTCATTACCTGGCAGTGGCACCACAGACCACGAAGCGAATATAAATTTTCGCGCCATTTGTAATTGTTACGCTACAGCCCAGAATAATGATATCAGGTAAATCAACTGAAATCTCTCTAAAGTTTAGAGTCTAAACTGCACTACTCAATCTAAAATCAAAACTAGTAGTACTCAGTTCGCACGAACAACTGCCTGTCTGGTCCTAACGATTTGTTCGAACAAATTCATACAGCAAAGCCTCTGCGATCCTCGCATATGAATCACAAATAAAAATTTTGACATCACACAGAGCTTTACCTGGGCTGTGGCGTAACAATTACAAATGGCGGAAGCGTAACAAATTACAAATTGTTTGTAAACTTCAAGGGCTGTAGCGTAACAATTACAAATTGTTTGGGAAATTCTGGGGCTGTAAACCTCTGATCAAGTGCTAAAGCTTGTGGCAAATGATTGTGAAATGAGTAGCACGAAAACTTGAGGAATGCAATTCATTTGAAATACCATTTCAAGATCATGAACAATACCACGCGGGCCGCAGTGCGGCCCGCGGTTTGCACATGTCTGATTTAGAGCAATCAACCTAACAGGTAATTATTTCCACTGCAGTGCTCTTGCTAAGAAATAAAGTTACTGTCATGGCCAGCATTACAGCAATTAACACTAAACAGCACGAAGGTGCAAACAATGAGGAACTTAAATTAGAAACACTTGTTATTCTGTTGGCGCAAATCTTCAAGCAATAATTCACATAATGAATTGTTTACGGATTAAAAAAGGCAGAAAATCTTTAAAAAAGGACTGAAATGTTAGAACAAATACAACCGATTTTCTTGAAATACATACTTTGAAAAAAATCACTGGATCACTAGTTGAGCCTAAAAATCACTAGGTCTAGTGAAAAATCACTATGCTTGGCACCAGTGGTATCAATGATCTCAAACTTCTGGTGCAGTCTCGGGGCAGCCGCAGCCGAACTGCACCTTTGTTTCGTCATAAAAGGTAACGTGTGGTGGAAATGCACTTTTCTTCCGATGGTTACTATTGTTGTGTTACTTCATAAATATATGAAGCTATTCAAGCCATTTACACCGCATGTTATTGCGTGGTCCGTCAGAAGAGGTTTTCAATCAGTCGATTCGCAGAACGAAAGAGCAGAAAACGAGATTGCAGTGTTTAGCTTGGGCGATGCCGCAATCTGTAATGCCATGAGGTGCTATGAAAAGTGCAAAGCTTCTAAGAAAAAAGCGCAAGGATTCGGCTAGTTAAAACGCCGCGACTGAATCGCTGTTTCTAGCAAACCTTTCAAGCAGCATGTTGAAGAAGTGGCGTTAACCAGAGCACCTGGAAATGAAAATCAAGACATTCGCTTGGAAACAACTTCCACACTCAGCCTGACTGGCCATATTGACATATTCTTTTTCCGGTGTTTTTGTTTGTAATCTCTGGTATCTGCTTATTGTTCAGGTGAATGTTGTTTCTTGCCGAGCCACTCTCTAGCCTGTGAAATATTTTTTCTTGGTAAAAATGCACTCTAGTATTTACTTCTCGCAGCTAACTGTATGTGCATTTGAGAAAGCACATTCTCGACTACCGGAAAAAACAAATGGGAACCTTGTTAATCAGCGAAAACATAACTTTTACAAAGATGACGTTATGAATTACTGCACAGTGGCCCTCCATTAAAATTGCCCCGGACCCCCCTACCCTTTAATCCGGCTCTGATTTCACCCCCACATTTCAGCGACAATCACTCATTTTTGTGTCGAAAATGAGTTATGATCGAAATTTAACTCAGATTAAAGTATTACTTACACAATACTTGAATTTTTTACGTCCTCTTGCGGTAAGGTAGACCTAACGTAGCCGAATATACACCACAAATGGAACCACTTTTGCGTCATAGATAAACTTCGCCACACATGGCCGAAAGTTGTATGTAGGACGAGGCTATCATTTGCGCCGAGGGGTTTGTTTCTTGGTAGTGGATTAAGACAATTGCTGGTCGACTTGCGATACGAAAACGAGTGGTTCAGTTGGCAAGTAAAAAACTATAATCAAAAAGTTTAATAACGAAAACCTTCACCATGAAAAATAGGAAGTTCACTTTCGATAGAAACAGATAGTCAACTCTGACTTCGTGTAACGTACGGGGGTTGCGTAAAAATGTGATGTTATCTTTGATGAGGGGTATAGATGTTTGGGGGATATGTGACAAGCGGGAGGGGATTGATTTTCAGGCAAAAAAACGTGACGTCATTTGCTAACGGTTCCTAATATTGTCATGATTGGCCGAAAACATTCTGCAATTGCGTAGTAACTGGCATTTACTGTCTTGGCCAGCCAGCAATACCGAGTCGAAACTGTACAATTTGCAAAATTGGTTACTTCCAGACATCGTCGAGAGAGTACTGCGTGTGAAGAAGTGATCCAAACCATATATTTCACAATGTTCGTGTGAAGACGTTCGATTTCACACAAAAGCAAATATGGCACAATGCAAGAAACAACGCTACTGCATCACAGGTCATTAAAACTTGGTCGTTCAGTCAACAGAAGGCAAAAACAGAATGAACATTTGAACGACGACCAAGGACATCAACGTTGACGAGCAGCGAAAACAACGCAGAGCACAATATTGAAGCACGAACGACGTGTCCGGAATAATTCCAACAATAAGTCCTTGACCGTATGGCGTTTGAGTTGCGAGTGTCGTTGATGAACGTTGACGACCATCGCTCAGGGTAATCTATCTCACTTGTCATCGATTTAGTTGATGACCAAGAACTAACATGTTGAAGGGCAACACTGCAGTAAGTGAACCTTTGATTTCCTACTGAGAAGTGAATGGCTCGAGGCTAATGAATGGGGGAAGCAACGAGATGCACCAAAACGATAACCGCGTAACGCCACAACAAGAGGCATAGCAGCGAAGCACTATAACACGAAGTGTAAACGATCAATAACGACGCGCGTGCAATAGTGTTTCACTAACGTTTGTTGCGTGCATGCCCTGGTACTAGGAAGTGTGTCGATGCGTGCACGTGACTGTGTATCTGTAATCTTTCAGTTCTCGAACAACTTCAAAAAAACGCGAGTGCGCAGCGTGGAAGAATATAAATATACAAAAATAAATGTTTGCAAATACTGGAAGGAATGTAAAAAAAAGAAAACACATCCGCACAAAAAAGTGGTTTCTGGGTTACAAAGGAATGTACATCTTTTTTTAAGAAAGGCCACCACAGCCTCAGTTTATACTACCACATGACAACAGACAGCAAGAGCATTTGGATGTGGCCCAGCGGACTGACTTAAAAGCGCTTATTTAACTGTTTCATGTCTGCAACACAACCCTGGTACAGAAAAGCCACGTCTTCGCACCACTGTACTAAACAGTTAACAATATGATCAGTGGTGCGCGCGTGTATGGTTAGATGTCTGCAGTTGGTATTGAAGGTACCGTTGTTTGTTAAACCAACTGCACCAATTGTGATTGACCACCGCACACACTATTTCAAAATTACTTGGACGTTTGGCTATTCTTTTCTATGTCGCATTCTGCGCGAACGATTAACTTCAGTGCCAGCAAAAGTTACGACTTGTGCCGCCATCACCAGCAGTTTGAAAGAATAATCGCTTAACTTGACACTCGTTTCGCTGAAAAATTCATAAACGACACAATTGCGCACGAACAAAAACCGCAGAAGCTGCAGGGCAAAGAAATCGAAGTCCCTTTAACTACCGTCAGTCCACTCGTCGCCAACTGAAGCGCCTCACTCCAGGCGAAATTTCACCGTCGCGACACACGAAGCGCTCGATGAAAGCAGCTGGACATGTGTCAATGGGCGCTTCAAAGGCACTTGACCACTAAAGACCAAGATATTGCGCTAGGCCGACGCAAAAAACGTACGCGGTCAATCACTGTCATCCACTTCTCAGCGAAATCACTTTACACAACCTGCTTAGTTTGCTTGAAATCAACTCTTATGCGAGATCACGATCATGTACTGAAATCAAATGATGGCCTCGGGTTTGCAGCTTTTGCAACTCCACTAATAACCAGTTCCCATGAAAGCAAATGAAATGAATAACAACCACCTTTTACATTTGCATTTCAGCGCCAGTTTGCAACACGACTGCAGTTTACGCATCCGCATCCCGACGACAAAAACAGCCTGAAGCTTACGTGGTTCTCGTTCAGGCGCAGTGTGAATGTTTCCAACTTTTAATGAGAGCGCATCAAAAACACAGAGGTGCGGCTGCAACAAAACTTGTTTCCCAGGTGAACAATTTCTACCCAAAATTTTCTCCCGCTCTCATCGAGACACGAGCTAAACCGCAGCAACATCGACATACATTGGTTGTGGTATTTAATTTCAAATACGCTGAAAACATACTCGAAGTACCGGCGTCGCTATGGCGACATCACACATGACATGAATTGTGTGGCGCTCGAAAGCGACGCGGAAGGCCTCAAGTGCTCTCGGCAACGTTAAGTACCTTCATAACAAATTTCCTTGTTCACATCCACATACAACTATACGCCTGATAGCTTACGATGAACGGAGAGCATTTTAAACGGCCCGTTAAAGTGTTTGTTCGAAACTGATCATCTTCAATTCTCAAAAAAATTCGATCTTACACTGAACTTTGAACAGTGAAATTATGGAGAACAGTTCTTAACTAAAATAGTGTTTCTTTTCCATAAGTTTCTTTTTGCCGCTATTGATGTGCAAAACCAAAATTTACTCTGTGGAATGATAGGCAAGCATAAATGTGCTGAAAACTGCGGACGGATCTCAATATCAAGATTGCAGTTAGTTGGGCACATCTTCCAAGTTTGCAAGATTCAAGTATTCAATTGTGACATCATGACGTGCGTAAAGTAATTAAAACACGTTGGTATGTATATTTCAAGGTCGTCTTTGCTTTAAACAATTTCTGCAAAAAGTATTGCTGTGTTATTACGAAATAGCAACGTTTTCATGAACTTCGGAAAAAGGATATTCCTTACAACAGAAGAAATTTTAAGGGTGCGCAATCTGTGCATGCACTTTCTTACCCTTGTCATATTTAAACCAGGGTTTAGAAGAGACTTTTGCTAGAATGGCATGGTAGTAAAGAAACTACACTGTACGCGTGGGCGCTTTTATAAGAATGGTTTTATGGCCGAAAAATTATCCCTTCATCACAAGTTTAACGCCACTGTGGCGACAGCAAACTAAGTTCTTTCCGCGTGGCACAAGCACTTAAGTCTGCTTGCATAATATCGGCACATTTCTTCACTGGCTGGCTACTTAGATCTAACAGTAGGATTTTCGCCAATGACGGTGAAAGTTAAGTGGAAGATATACTACACACAGAGCGCACAAAGCCCGTATGACGATTGCAGCACGGCTGCAATTGATTGCTGCTAGCGAAGCGGTTGCAATCGCTCTTTCGATTTATGCACAGTGCAACATTGAAGTCCAAGCCCTCGAGACATTTACCACCAACGAGTTTCGTGCTTGTGCCCGACGCAGTTTTAAAGCGTGAGGATCGCCGTCGAACGTTTGTGGAATGTCCATCACAGTTGTGGAAACGCAAGCCAAGCAAAGCAACAGCAAGGAACGTCGTTCACACCGATGTGTTTTGGAGTCAAGCGAAGAGGCGGACGGACCAAGGTGTGGCGCTGTGTCTCAGTGTTAATCACAGCGTTTACCTCATTACTGCGCAGCGGCTTCATCACTACCTCGTTACGACGTGCGGTTAAACACAATTATATTAGAAAACGATTTTGTTTATTTTTGTGTATCCATCAAACTTATATTTTCCTAATGACTTTATTTCAAAGTGTGTAACTACATGTTATCTTCAGAATGTGCATATACGTAATTGTAACTAATATTAAGCACCATTTCTTTGAAAAAGTAGCTCAAAGTCATCAACCTTCCACAGTTTGTTGCGAGGGAAAGAAGGGAACGGGTAACTTATTACGGTCGTTTGCCTTTAATCGACGTCTACTCGGTGTAATCGGGCAGTGAAAGCCGGCACGGTTTTGTTGTGCATAGATGCAGTTAAGCCTCAGCAAGCAATAGTGGTTGACAACGCTATGTGCGAACGCGCACTGAAACATGAAACACTTGCAAGATAAGTTGTTGAACACTGAAAACACTGTGACACAAAGTGAGAATGCTTCACAATGCAACATGGCTACAATCTTACCAAAACGAAAAACAGACGGAACCTCAGTTGGGTTATCATTTCGGTTAGCGACACACAACCTCGCGTTCAACATTAAGTTATACACTGGTATCTTTTCAAAAATCTGTGTTACTATGGAAGTAAATGTGTATCAATGAAAGCGACCAATTTTTATAACCTGTTAAAGGCAGCACCGTGCCTCACAGCACAACTTGTCTGAGCTTGGTGCAGGTCACGTGACTAATAATCCTGCCTTTTCTTAATCACGTGACAGAGGTAGATATTTCGAGCGCGATGCCAGGGCGTACGGATCGCACAGGGTGGTGTCACCGATCATGAAATCATCTCCAGAAAGACACAAAATGCCACTGTTATGTGCAGAAAATTTTGCTTTGAGCGGCGCGCATTCTACTTCGAAAAGTGATGAGGTGTCACCAGCCCTGGCGGTTGCCCTGCGCGATGGCGTAAATACTGACTGGCGATGACGTCAACATGCAGGCAATTACAAGTTGCTTTCACTGCCTGGACAGCAGTAGTCAGTGGGTCGTGTTTTATCGGAAAAATATTCGAACTATGATGCTTAGGCCCAACTAACTGAAAGGTTCGCACTATCCAGGCTTTATTTTCGTAACGAAACCGCCAGGAAGTTTAGTGTCCGCAAGGACCTCTCGTTCTCCAAAAGTCGAACTTGGACCGCATGGCGGTTCGCGAAGGTATTACTTGACGAGCGCACGAGGAAGGGCGCTTAATCCAACACCTGATCCACGCGATGGACGACCTCGATTTTCGCTGAACAGCAGGTGCAGACGAAACCGCCCATCACCGTTGCTCACGCTGCACCGCGTTGCCTCAGTTCACAGAACGCGTTCCACCCAGCGCTCACAGCCTGAAGCAAAACCAAAGGCCTCTTCGCAGGAGGTGGTATCCAGCTGTTTTTCATAGGTTGCTGACACTCGCCGTCCTTCCTGCTGCTGGCTTACCGTTGGCCAGGCGCACTTTGCCTTTTTCGCCGAGCTTCCTCCACACAACCTGCGTCGTAAAAGATTTTGCTTATTGCGATTATTACTGCTTTGTAGCAATGCAGTGCGGGCTCGGGCAACACTGAATACGATCGCTTCGCTTTTATTGCGATTCGCTGTTGCGGTCGCAAAAGGAGCCCGCACTTGCAAACTGAGAATGCAGCGAGCAAAATACTAAGATTTCAATTGCAAAAAAAACAGAATACAAAAGTCTGTGCACGAAGCATGAGGCACGACTACAGCAGTGTGACATGAACAAAGGTTTGCGCTGCAAGTCATGAAATGTCACAAATCATGAACTTGCTGTGTACTGCATGTCCATACAAAGCAATGGGCGATCATTTTCTGATGGCTGTAGTAGACGAATCTTCGAATACGAACGTGACGCGTATCGTATCGAAGTTTTGGCCTTCATACTACACCAAACTTTGACGTGGGAAATTAAAAAACACTAAAAATATAAACAAACTTTCAACGACAATTTTCACTCATATATTACACTGAACCTTTTTTGTCTTTAAGTCATCAAGTCTAAACAGACTCTCCGCTGTGTAAGTAAATTTACCAAATACAAATCAGAATTGCCAAAAAGTTCGGGCCTGCTTACAACAGCGAGACTCATCTGCGTTTCGCAAACAAAGTCTGGTGGCGCTGGTGTGCGAGGGAGGCAGCACACAGCGTTGCAGTGCGGAGAAATGTCAGTACAACGGCGGAGAATGTCAGCACAACGTCTGCAACATGTTGTAACGGAGCCAAGCAAGCCATTTGCACTCCTATGGCTTGTGTTTTTCTGGCCGCTTTAAGGTACGCGAAAATTCTTGCGACTCGAGCTTTTGAATCGATACGTGATGACAACAACACAAGGAAAATGGCATCACACGCACCAAACCAACGATTCGATACGTTTTGAAATCAGTCGTTAAACTGCAGTACAGTAAAACACATGGAACATTTCGAAAAGCAGGTAGGAAAGCCACAAACGCGTGAACGTGCGTATGATGCTTGTGTCAACAAAAGATCGGGTTTCCTGCGGCATTCTGCCCAGGTATATCCTGCAACTACGGTTGACGTTGGCTGCGAGATGAGTGAGGCTTGCCACTGATCTGTTGTTCTGTTAAACAGGCTTAAGGTAATACATCAAAAATAAATGAAGGAATGTCAATCTTTATTGATAGAAGTGTATCTAGCACGAGACGTGGTATCTGCACTGCACGACGTCAACCGCTCCCAGTCTCAGCACCAACTGGTTCGACGCTAAAATTAATCGAAACCGATCTGTCAGTTCACACGATACGAACAACCACTTAGTCTCGCTCATCACAAAAATCGTCAAACTTTCCTTGCGCTAATTGCTCGTTTCTTTCCTTTCGCTAATTGCTTTGCGACTGACGGGACATGCAGAACAAACTGACCTCGCAAGATATCGCACTGAACGGCGTAGTTACCTTGTTCAGCATCTATCACACAAAGACAAGCTGTATCATATCTTACCAATCAATCGACTGCAACTGAAAATAAACAATAACACCTTCTCTCGCCAAGACTTACCCCGTTCCTTGCCAAGCACACCGCATGCAGATGTACGCGAAGTTGAACACTAACATGAATAGACGCACATTTCCATTTACTGCACTCTTGCTACGACAAGCATACTTACTTCTCACACGAACGAATCTCCAGGATGCTGAGCCAGTAAAAAACAAAACAATAAAACGTTTTTTAAATTTTTAAGAGATGCGTGTGGACAGTCAACAGCGCTCTAAAATTTTCTGCACCGTTAATGATATCGAAGAAGCGGTCACGGTCACAATGATAAAAAGCAGGTATTCGCAAATAGTTCCATAAATCAAATGTTCATATTCAACAACAATGGACGACCCTGGGTTTATTTTTCGGTCATTTTCCGGTCATAGACCAAAATTTTTTTTAAATGACCAAAAAAATTTAACTCAGTTCGGTAATCATGTCTGAAAAGGCAGGCTAGTGAATACTGCATGGTGAGATTTAATAATATTATGGGACAAATGAGCGGAATGTCTCAACGAAAAAAGAAATCCAGGGTCAACCCAATATCATGCAAAATCTAAAAAAGCGAACACGTGTAGCTTACGTTGCACATCTCACGAACCATTGCTTTTTCTTTTTCATCGAGCAGGCTGGCATCAGGTAAGCCGTAGTTGGCTCTGACCCCCTCATGCTCAAGCCGATCCTGGAGCTCCAATACCTGGTCGAAAAATGTCGAGGGCAATTACTGGAAAGGTGAGGATTTAGCAGATACGTTTTATTTGCACGAGACAAATCCATCAAAACGTAAGCAGGTTTCTTCAACCGAAACTTTCACCTCTTTGCAAGACTGAGAAACAACCAAATCTCAGCAAACGAGGGTTTTGCGAAAGCTACTCCAGCTCACACGGTGCGCACTCTTACGCGCAACCTACAAAGTTTGCAAATGCAAATACAGTAGAACTCGTCTAATTCGTCAATTCGTTTAAGTCGTCACTTTTTCGTCGGTTCCGGCAGAATCCCTATCTTTTGTGTACATTTCTGTTCGTCTAATTCACCATCATCTAATTCGTCAATTTGCTTAATTCGTCACCTCTTTCTATCCCTGAGAAGCGTTTTGTTCGTCTAATTCGTCATTTGCAGTTTCGCTTTTGATGTCTAAGC
>JGI24158J21664_10005438_pt1 | contig 16656 bp, 11 predicted proteins | sample Ectturendosymbi3_FD_21664 | JGI IMG/M metagenome (IMG submission 21664)
AAAAAAAAACAGTTGTTTTTGACCGCCGAAAGCCTTTGGTGTAGAGCAGTAATTTTCAACCTCTTTCATGCAGCGACCCATTTTGCAACTCAATTTAACCTAACGACACCCTTCCGTAAATTTCTAAGTCAGGCATACAAAATGCAGTTGTGTTTGCACAATCGAAAATGACAAAAAATAACTCACGATATCACAACGTTGAACAAAGACTCATTTTTTAAATTCATGCTCATGGCAGCATCAGTGAGAGAGACTCGTGCCGTGTGCAAATCACTCCACAGCATAGGTGGCGGAACCGGGGAGCCGCGTGGGTCTAGGCCCACCCACTGTTATTTCTGGGGAGGTCCTTCCCCCCTTTTGAATTTCGAATTTTGATTAAATAAGTTTAAGTAACACAATTAGTATTGGGTCTATTGTTAAAGTAACTCGTTTAATGAAAAATATGTTGCAGAATTTTGGCACTGTTTTGTCAGTATTATTTGTAATATACTTCTTGTAATTTGGTAGGATTTCGTCATGTTTGGCAGAATACACCGTGCCCAGTCTGTCACACTGCTATGGCTTGCTTACCGCATTGGTATTGTTGAACCGTGTTGCCAGATGATGTAATACAACACAATTTTTTACAAAAATGGTGTAATTTTGCAATGCATGGGCGTCGGAAGGATCTTTTCCAGGGGGGCACTAGTGGATTTTCCGAAAGGTTTTCTAGGAGGGGCCAAAATTGGAGCAAATTTGTTTTTTACCACTCGAACCTAAGAAAACAGCTTTTTTTGCTGAAATTTTCAAATTCCCGCCCCTCTTCCGACACCCATGCTTGCGTGTAGAAAAAAGTTCGTGCCATACAATTAAAAATTGGTGTAATTTCAGGCGTTTTAACACCATTCTTAATTGTGAAAATTTTTCTGAATCTTATACATAAAATGAAATATGTGACAGATCAATTACAATTGTGTTTTTGTTTTTGCATTGGCAACACTAAACAGCTATCTTTATTTCTGCATTACCAACACAATTGGCATCCACAGAGGCAGCAGACAACTCGCTAGTTGCTGCATATGCTTTGTCTTGTCTTTGCATTCCGGTATCTAATGCAGTTGTAGAATGAGTATTCAGTCATGTTACCTCTGTGTTCAAGATGTGGAAATGTTATGATTTTGAATGTGTTTAAGACAGGTGTTGTTGCGATCGGAAATCCCGAGCGGCATATGCGCAAAGCTTCGCACCATGGCAGCAAGCCACAATAGAGATCACTCAATTATTGCTTGTTCGCTCCACATACATATATTTTTATTCTTCGCGCACATCCCGTTCGTGGTGAATCATACAATCAACGCAACACCACCGGAGAGTTTGCAACAGTATCAATGCTGCGTCATTTTCGCCTGTTTTTTACGCTGTGTTCTTGTTTTTTTAATAGCCCAGTGGGGCGACTCCGACACACGGTTTCCTCAGGCTGAGCCCGAGTCTTCAATTGCAAGTTATATCGGAGAACGCGAGATTGCTTTGTATATTTGTGCCGCCACCCACACCACCCACGTATATTTGTGCCGCCACCCTCCACTTCACTAAGTTGGTAACTCGGGCTCTTTTCTTTGGACCTTGTGACTGTTCATATATTTTCGTTCCTTGTCTGGCCTTTCGCGTTCATGTTGCAGGTAACCTGAATAAAACAATATCGTTCGTAGTAGGCATTCTCTCGACTTCGTTCGCTTGCGCTTTGCTCGGGTTCATCCATTAGAGCCCGAGCTGTCCTATGCAATTAAGTATTTTTTAAAACGTAATTCATATCGGGCTGAATATTTTTTGAAGCGATGGATTTGCATGGAACATTCGATTCGAAGTCCAATCCAAGAAACAGTTCCCATTTCGAGATGAAATTCAAAGGAATGATAAATTGTCCAGTAACGCGGGCTAATATGAATGAGCCTATTAAGCAGAGGACTATCTGGCGTTTGTCATTGCTCTGTGACGTACGTTACTCAACAATGGAGAAGTTATCATGAGAATTTCTCATTTATCATTACGAACTAACGTCTCAGAGCAACAATAATGCCAGCCAGAGTGAAAGCAAATGCAAATTTCAGTGACACAAGCGTCGAACGGTTTTATCAAGTCAGAATGAAGGTTGATTTAAGGCTGATATATCGTATGATGAGCCCAAGTGACGCTGTTGACCTGGGTGGTCCCTGTAACAGCCTATTTTAATTTCAGGTGGTTCACCAATACGTTTTCATAGTGGTGTAATTTTGTCTAAAATAGTGTAATTTAGACCTTCATATGGTGTATAGGTAATGACGTCATACTTCATTGCTTGTGACATCGCAGTTGCCAATTCAAACCACAACATTTTTCTATAGTTTTTGACGTACACTTGTGCTCCCCCCCACTTTGAAAAAGGTTCCCCCACCTATAACTCTACAGCACAACTCATTGTAAACTAGAACAACTCCCAAGTTAGCTACCGCATTCAGATACCTATTTAATTTACAAGCACAGCACATTCTTACGTCACAAACTCGTGCGTTGCCAAACGCAACAGTACTGTAATGGTCATAACCATACTCAAAACTTTTCTAATGGTCATAATTACACTTAAAGCAATTCGGAATGAAAAAGCAGGCTGTCGTTTTTGCCAGGTGATCCTATTATTTTGGCTACGACAAGCAGTGGTTCCATAAACGAAATATAAAACATAGAAGTAATTATGAATATTTTTATCAGAAGCTCTCGCGACCCCTAGAAAAAAGGCAAATGACCCCAGGTTGAAATCCACTGGTGTAGAGCTTTCTGGAGGAAGGACGAATTAGGTGGTTTTCGACTACCACAGCAGTCTAAAATCACCATGCGTAGATTCTATTTGAATAAGAGCAAACTGATAATGTTTTTGGCAAAATCGCATTCTAACTTTAATTATATGACAAACTGACCAAATTTTGGCTTGTTTCTTTACGGAGGTCTGACATTATTAACGAAGTTTCTAGTATAGCCATTCCAGTGATTCGGTTAGACCAGCGCCACTGCTGATCCCTATCCCTACCAACACTGAATTCGATTAAAGCTGCAACTGCAGACGTAATTTGTTGTAATAGTAGGGCGTAAACATCGATATGCGATGCAACTCGTGTTACACATTCTGTGTTTCGACAAAAGTAAGAATTTTGGGGTGGCACTGCTGCAACAAATGAATAACATTTACATCGCTCAGCACTACCTGTGTATAAACCGTTGGAACGCAGCTGGACATTGAAGTACTTGCATATCGGGCCCCCTTTCAAATCCACGCTTTTTACGTGTCCACGCACAATTGTTAGATCAAGTTGACTTCCTTTAAGCTGCAAAAAAAAAACGGAAATGTTTTCATACGATTTGAGTTTTGTGAACATTATCTAGATCTCAGATGATAATCAACAAGGTAGATTTTTAACGAGGGGCTGCTTTGAACAACAGAGCATTTTCTCGCTGAAAAAGTGCTGAAGGTGAGCATGGGTATTGGATAAACTAACGGCTGACATCGAAGGTTAACCAATATAGCGGCAACCACAGAAGCATCACCCTTTCAGTGACCATAGCAGACATAGGCCACCATTTTCATGGGCCGCCCAAATACGAGCTGAAACAATAAGTTGTTTTTTTTGTTAAGCTGGCCAGGCTGCATTCCTTCGCAGGCGTGGTTTTATCAGGCGCTTTGCAAAAATGCTGCCCTTGGTTGAACTTGCACGATACGGACAATTAATGACCATGAACTATAAGTTCACGTTGATACGACCGAGCACTTTACGGTCAGCTGTGAGAAGTAACTGCCGCTAATTCGCCAAACAGCCATGCGGTCGAGTCGTTACCGAACCAGAGCGAATTCTAACAAACTTTTCGTTTCAACCTGAATGTGGGAACACGAACAAAGCTTGACTGGGGGCATGTGGAGGTCTGATTCAACATTAGTAAGCGCGTGGTTCATGCGCAACGAATCGCTGTCAAAGAGAGGTCGCGGTCTGTATCGCAAGAACATGCGAATGAACCAAACCCGCGTTAGGGTTTGAAGTGACCGACTGCGGAAAGTGGTTTGTTAAGGACCAAATCAGACTTTAAATAAGTGCAGTTGTAAGTAGATTTCACAACTTCAATAGACTACGACATAGTCTTTACTTCTCAGCTAAGACAGCACTTATTTCCTGCAAAAGGCACCGATGACATAGGTGAACTGATATCTCGGAAACAAGCAGTCAACTTCTCAATTTAAAAAATCCGACCACCAGGTGAGCTTGTTATTAAACATCATCCACATGGCGTTACAGTTACACGCAACTCTCCAAAAACAGCTTCCTCAAGCAATATCATGAGAATGTGTATCGTCGCAGCATTGCAAAACTAACTGTAACGCAATGGACTAATAGAAATGCAGCACAAATCTTGAAACATTTTCAATCCAGAAGGATGACGCCAGCAGTTTCCGTCGGAACGGAGTATAAATTGGTTGTCACCAATGAACTCAGGCACGAAAGAAGCCCATCTGAATTTTGAAGACGAAACAGATTCTACTGCCATAACAACAGTGTTGGCCTGCACTGAAACCTATAACAGATTGGTTCAAATGGGTATAAAAGCACAGCCCGGTGTCCGTAGCCATATACAAAATTTTGGACATGCTCGAATTTTCTCCAAAAAACAACGATCTAACGCGCAGTGAGTAAATGCCACATTCAGTAAACGATACGTGATTAACAAACTGCCGAATTGTGCAATTTCTCTTAAATGACACACTGACGCAAAATTTTTAATTGTTGACAATTTCGTTTACTGTTTTTTTAAAAAAGAGCTTCGCACCTGCTAAAAACGCCAGCCCGAGCTTATTCGAGTCGTAATTACTATTGGTAAAATTCGCCACAAGTTCCGTAGCATGGCATGATCAAAAGTTCACGTCCTCAGCGTACGATCAAAAGAACCGACGGCGCGAGCGCAGTGCGAAGCGAGTTGGTTTTAGTGTTGTTCCCACCAAATCAAAAATTTTCGCAAGTGGCAATACTGTGGATGAGACATTAGTCAGACGGTAATTCTCGCTTCGAATCATGTAAATGCACTTTGGGCAATAAAATAATTGCGATGAGTAATCGCTTTCCTGGATGACAAGGGGCAGGTTATCGCCTTTATGACGTACTTCAATCTGGTTAAATCGAAGCAGAGCTGACACGTATACTCAAACTTTTGATTTCAAGGAATTTGAAAAAGGCGGGTCGGGATTAAAAGACAAAAATGTTTGGAATCTTTCGGCTGAAAGGATAAAAAATCTTTTAAATTTTCTGCGCACGTGTTTCGCTCCAAATAACTTGGCACGCTGAGCCCACGATGAAACGAGCAAAATGCTGGACGAACAGTGTCTTGGCAAACCGGTTTGTAATCAGCAGTAGTACTGACGCTATGATGACAGTAGTTTCGTGCTCACCAGCCAACAAAGGTACAAGAAAAGTCTGTGCTAACAATTGTTTCCCTGAAAAAGACTGCTTAAAGTTTGCGTGGAACCCGGCTGACAAAATCAATGTGCCTTTATTTGTACGAGGCCGCCACATTCAGTTACGGATGTCAAGTTGCAGTGCCTCACTGATGAGGTTACAAAATCTTTGTACCCATCGCTTTATGTGTCTGCTTCCGTCTGATGAAAATGACATGATATGTACCGTTCATCTCGGAAATAAACTGATGCAAAACAAATAAATTATGAAACAGGTTGCTTTCAGGGTGCCAAGGTGTATACTCGCACAACTATCAACTCTCTTCTTTAACCCGTGGTTCGATTGCTTTGAAATTCATACTTACTGACTATTAAGTACATAACCGCCGCCATGAAACATGCACAGACGTGCTCACATGTACTGCGCAAAGCACGGGGTTGCTTTCTTGCGACCCACTGCGTTCTTTAACAAGCGAGTGAACTGACTATGAGAATACTACACATGCGGTAGCCACACTATTTTAAAGCAAAAATGCAACCGGCTCATCTTCCGTACAAGCATTCATTACACCGGAAGTATTTTACCGTCAACACAATTCAGGCTCAATAGTCGTCTAAAATCCAGGAGTTTCCTCAAGAAAAAACTGTTGGGTTTTTCCAGATAAGGGTGCCAAAAATACTGCGAAGGCTCCAACCATCTGTTGCACATCTTGGAATACAGCGTTGCTGCAAGATAACTACGCGTAAAACACACAGGCTGTGGATTTCAGAGAATTTTCAGAGATTTGGGTCGGCTACAATAAAAATTTCTAGTACATTACGTATTATTATTAGTTTACAGTTACCGATAAGGGTTTTTATCACCAGGCTTGCTAGTGTAGCTGAGAGTTTCGTAACTTTGATATTAAGCTGTCCGCCTGCGTTTGGCCTGCCTCTAGCCAAACTGGCATGACATAACCTGGAAGCTAGATTACTGGGTCCAAAAAAAGGATTGAAAATGTATATGAAAAATCACCGAAAAATTACCGTCTTTTCGTAGGACCGTTTTGTAGTTCTGATCTTCCTGAACTTGTTAAGCGAAAATTAAATGTTAAGAGATGAATCGCAAAAAAATAGTATAAAAGAGCTAAATTTTTCTTGTTAGAGGAACTGATTTAATCCGGGGAATCCAATGACTTTATTTCACATGTCTGATGAAAGCGATGATGACAAATGACGTCAACATTGAGTGTGGCACTCCAGGAAACAATCGTTACAGGGCATGACTTAGAGCTCGGGAATCTTTGAACTAGACCACACAAGTGGAAAGAAAACTTGGCCTAAACCTAGGTCCTCATAAGAATATTTGTCACTACAAATAAGAATATGCTTAATAATGCCTATTTAAATTTCAGTTTGAATTAGAAGTACCAACGGAAAACACCCCCAAAAAACGTGAGCTTAAAACTAGATACGTGAGAAATATATGGCAGCAGAACAATGTTTGACAGCAACTTATTTCTCCTTTGAAAACTACAGAGAAACGGTTGAGCGAAATACATTTGCACGAAAAATTCTTGCAAATCCCACGGGTTCGAAAACCAAATCAAGGGAACATGCGCAAAAGCAGCTATGATCGTGTTTGAATGTGGGGGCTAATATTATCAACAACCCAAGCCAAACACTTCTGCGCATTGGAAAATTCCTACACAAACTATACGCTGATTTGACTTGAAACAGTTTACCTGTTTCGGTTTCCTTTCGAATCACGCCTGGTTGAAGTGTTTTGACTAAAAACTAAAAATGCGTGTTATCTTGCGGACCATAAATACAGTCAGATCTCGTTTATCTGGACTACTTTGTTTCGTCAAATAATGTCGGTTTAGTGAGGTGTCCGGATAATTGGAATCGAAAGTATAGAGAGCGAAATTCTTTCCAGAGCAAATGTCAACAACGTAAACAAAGGTGACGATGTGCAGTACAGCAGAACTCGCTTAAGCGGACGCTCAAACGGGAACAAAAAAAACTGTAGAGTAGGCTCAGACGAACTGTCAACATAAGCTAATATGAAGACTGCATGTGGAACAAGACTAAATGAAACACTCATAAATTTTTTTGTCTTTTTTTACTAGCAGATCCATATACGTAAGCTGGTATGCATTCTGAATGAGATTAAAATGCAAAAAAGAACTGTAAAAGAGACCTCACTGCGTCCCGCAAGTTCTGCCACTGTTACATCCATTATGCATAGAAAATTGACTTTCAAACTTTCATTGTGATTTAATAAACAACTAAACTACAGTTGGCGCAATCCGGTTTGGCGTTTTTTATATCCGTTCCTAAATTTCCGTGTCGGAGTCGGACAGCGAGGTTTCCGGATTAAAGGGGTGAAATGCATTGAGAGAAATCCGTTCCTAGCAGTTTTGTGTCGGATATCGGGGCAGAACCGTCAGTACGGGGGCCTGACATTCACATTTGACAAAAATTCTACTAATTCATAGTGTTTCATATTTCATTTGGGGGGGTTGGAGCTTTGTTTGGGGAGCTAAGCCCATCAATAGCCCCCCGTGGCGATGGGACTGTAGCGGGGATTCGGATAATCGGAGTTCCGACAAACGAGGTCTGACTGTACTACATTTCCATGTCCGGCCAAAGATCGGCTTAATCGTCGAAAGTCGGCCTTTTGCTGCGTTGGTTTCCATGTCCATAACGTTATTCGTGCACGATAGAATAACGGGCCTGTTGCAGTAGCTCGTTACCGTGAGCGCCAGATGTTGCTGAGAAATATGCATCCTAACGTACACATCTTACAGTTGTTTTCTGCACACTGGTAATGAAGACGGTAAATCTGCTTTTGAAATTAATTGAAAACAGACATATGTAATGTGTATGTCACAGTCCCGTAGCCACGGGGGAGCAGTGCCCCCCCAAATTGTGTTGTCCCAGGAAAATTTGTTTTACACATCTAATGAAAACAAAACTTTTCTATCTAGAAATGTATTTTGCCCCACCAAACCTTGAAACCTGGCTACGGGCTTGGTGTGCCATACAAAGAAATGTGGGGCCAGATATTCGTATACATCCCTGAAACCATTCAAAAGTATGCCAAGGAAGTTTTGAATGTTAAAAAAATTAAACGAAGATATTAGTAAGGTTGTATTGCTCATGGAACTATCCAAGGTAAACACGTTTGCATTAATGGCTCGTTTCCACATAACAGTCAAAAATGAGGCTGTACTCTACAACACAGCAGCCTGTACCAGATGTTCGACGATAACCGTACACGTAGCTGATTTGCACAATAATCCAATAGAAGGCATCCGCTTTTTCCATTTGTAAATGCATGCCAATTTGTATTGGTATTACATTTTCAACACTGAACCTCAAGTCTGCACTAGCACCTTATCACACATCTGCAAAGCAAGCGGTCTCAGCTGACTACAAGAAACCAGCAACATTCCTGGCACAAGTCACGTGATACTATGGAGTCCACGGGTCACCAACCTTTTTGAAATTAGAAGCTACTCCTTGGGCACCGATTAACACGAAGTGCTATTAGATTCATACACACTTCTGAAATAAAATTTTTGGCCAATTTACCTTTAACTATGTGATCATTAATAAAATTAATGATATTCATCAATGTGAAGATACTTATCACGTTAATGCTATTTTCAGAACAGGCCTGCTGACGACCCACGTGGTCCTTGTGGGTGCCCTGGTGTAGGCGGGCACATTTATTGGTAACCCCTGAATTCTAGACCGACACTCGTCCACCTCGATTACCGGTATTATGCTGATTGTGCGCACTAGCATGCGATTTATCTGTGGCGGCATGAACCACATGGCCGCTCAAGAGCTACGAATATTAAGACATCGCAGTGATTGCCTATGACACCACAAGCCATGCTCAAGTGCGGAATTCTACTTCTAGTTTGATGTCACTTTTCTTGCAACTATAGGTCTCCTTTGCCTTATGTACTAGATTTGGAGAACTAAAAAGTTAGTTGTCCTTTTTTTACGTGCTTGGAGAGAATGAAAGTAGGTTTTGGTTCAAAAATACTTTTGTGTAAAGCAGGGGTTCCCAACCAGGGGTACATTTTTCTACATTTAAGGTTAGCAATAGAAGGAAAAATATCTTTATATGTTAGTTATTTCAAAATATTAATGTATACATCAGTGAATATTATTTTCAAAAATCATTATATGCTTGTTGTTAAATATATTAGCTTTCAGACACAAAAACAGAGTCCACCATTAAGTTCTAACAATCCAAAAATTCTATTAAAAATTCAGTGGATTTTTGTTATTTTACTCAGACTTTTTGTCATAAGAAATTTTAGGGGTACATAATCAGAGAAAGGTCGTGAACCCTAGTATAAGTATCACGCGTTCAACCAAAAACACTGTAGAATTTGTTTTGAAAAACAGCCAAGGTTGTTTGGCAATTTTGACACAGAAAGGGTACGTACCACTTTACAACTTGTTTTACTAAAAAAGGAAGTTGGATGCAGGACATACATTAAAGAAGTCCATGAGCTCTTGAGGCCAAAAGTTGGTAACCTTTGTTTTATTAATTATCGACCTCCAAAAATTCTTAATCATGAAAACTTATATCTTACCGTAAAAATAAATGTATGTTTAAAAGCTAGCCCAGTGCACAGGCTAATTTCTTGCCTATGCTTTAACCTTCTTTATTTTTGTCTTTGTACTCAGCATTATTCGAAGATTGCACAGACATGCTCAATCTCTAACTAATTCAATTAACTAATCATTAAAATTCATAACACCCTATCTCAGACAATACACAGCTGTGATTAGAGAAATAATCTGGAAGAGCAGAAATAAAGCTTTGTAAGTGTTTGCATAAACTGAAATCAATTTAAGGTAGGCCTGCAACAAAATTCTGTGCAAAATCATTCCAACAAAATTGCTGATATATTGGATAAGTATTTCGAAGTGAAACACATGGCTGAAAAATACATCCACATTCAGTTGAACTGCACACAATTCCACACATATCGCATTTGTAACTTTGTAAATGTGGAGGTGATGATTAGAAATATTACTGCATGTGAATTTCTCTCCAAGTTCAACGTTTTTATATCCGTGTTGTCCTCATTACCACAACTCAGTTCCAATCTTTCTGATGACAACTATTTGAGTAAGACTAAATATCAGTGCATTCCATTCATCCTATATTAACCAAGGAAAAACTGTGTGTGGCTTGTTTGAGCAAACCAAGAAAATTTTTAAATATAATAGGTCACAGACCCTAAACGTGACTGAAACATTCAGGTGCACATTGTTACTGGGTGTAAGCAGATGCAAATGTGATGGGGGAAAACACCAACACACATGCTTGCAATGCATATAACCTTATCCCTGAATATTGTTACCGGAGTGCCATCCTATTGCACGAGGCGCTATCCACTAATGTATAGGTAGCTTACTTCTAGCAAAGTTCTAGCAAGCGTGCAATACAGAGCAAAATGTTGGTGATTTGACTGAAGCAAATTTCACGCATGTTGTAGATGCGCATGGCAAGCTTGTACTCATCTGTGCATACCGACTGAAGGGAACGGTCGGTATCCATTTCGGACCGATCCCTTCAGGCGGGAATGTGTAGCTCCGTTTGAAATGCATGTTCCGTGGAACCTTTTCACTTGGTTGAACGCGAAGAAAGGTTGCGCTTCCGAACAAGAACGAATACCAGCACGCAGCAAGAATGCCACCACGATTGTCGACGGCTATCCGGCTTAAAATATCACTGAGTTATCGGGCCACGGCATGCGTCCAAAAACTACCTGGTCCACGAAAGTAAGGTGAAAACCGTGACGCAACATTTGCAAACAACGCGTAGTATTGGGCCAACCACTTTTAACTAAGCAACACCAGAAGAATGATTTACAAAACTCGTGACGTAATTGAGCTTTGCTGAAAGGCTTCCATGGTCCAACCACGTAATGTCGCTATAATTCCGAACATCTCAAAACCTCTGAAAAACGTTTGAATACGTTAAAGACACAAAAATGCCACTCAGTTTATCGCCAGAGCGAATAGATCTCACATTAATAACGCAAAAGCACATACCACAGTGCTATTTGCTGTAACCACGCCTATAAGATCGCCTAACCTGCAGAGAACAGTTACTATAAAGAAGATTGGCGAACTTTGACCCACTCCGGCATTGCGTAACTTTCCAAGGTGCGCAGTAAATCAGTGACAACAGAGAAAAGAGCTTAGACGTAAACATGGCTCATAGCATTTGATATAATCACGTCTATATGGATCGCACAGGCAGCAACCGCTCATGCTGATGTAATTTACATGCGTTTGACTCTCTAATTCGCCCTGGAAGTAACGAGACGCCAAATAACGACATGGCCTTCAACCCACCTGAGTCGATTCCGCTATAATTACATCCAGAGTTGGAGCCGGGTGGCCATTGAACGGCGACTTGATGGCTGCTGAGATGTATTCTTTGTGTTGCTCCGCCACGGCCTTCAAATAACCATCGGGACCGTGTGTTTGGTAATAAACTGTGACGTCGTCGGTGGGAACAAGTTTCGCCTGCGAGAAATTCAAACCACAATAAATCTTCCAGGCCCGCGCCCTGATCTACTCCTGTTTTCGGAATCACTGCCGTGTAGCAGGTCAGTGCTTCCTAAAAAAATTGAAAGCCGACGTTACTGAAGAACCTTACGTTAGGAGGTAACTTGTGGACATTCCCTGCATATGTATCGTGATATGCACGTCATCAAAAAAATAATAAATGCAAAAAACTCTTCATTGAACAAAACCGTGCGATCGGTCGCGCCATTTGCACAAAAATCAGTTCAAATCTATCCGGTTTGCAGATTTCAAGAACAAGCTGGTTAGCTGGACAGAGGACTGACATAAACGCCTTGACTTGAAATTATTTGAAGACTTTCGTGCGAATGTTGTTTTATTTCCAGCGCAACCACAACTCGAACTAGCAAAACGCAGACGACTTTCACATCGTAACCAACAATCAGAAGTAACCACAAAATAAAAAAAGACAATCTACTTTTTGCAAAACTGAAAGGCGATGCGATCGACTTAAAATTGGACAACGTGTCTTTATTTTTGATAGCAACAAGCCAGCGCGTACTGCAGCCGATCTATGAATTTAAAAAAAGAATTTATTGCAATGCAATCGTCAGGTGGCGCTCTCAAACAAAACGGAAACCTCTAACGAAACAACCCTCAGCAGTGAATCCAGGTGCTTTGGATTATCATACGAAACACAATATTCCGCTTGAAAAAGGTTTAGCAAAGCTGTATAAAGAGAATGTGAAGATTGCTCAATCCAAGACAAATTTTTAGTATTTCTAATTAGAACTTAAAGCATGTTAAGTACATGGACATTGAAGAGCAACCGCAGAGCAGTAAAAAGATTTCTCGCACTTGCTTTGCACGACAGAGGTGTTTTCGATGGTGTAGGGCAGTGCTCCTCACGTTTTTTCGCTTGCGACCCATCTTTATTGAAAATTTTTGTGGTACCCACTATAAGATATGGCGGTACAACAACAAAGATAAAACTGAAATATGGAAAAGAAACATTATATAAACAACACATACAATTTACTGTTTGTGGAAGACTTGAGCTTGCTCATTAAGCATCATAAAATTTTCCGATCTAATCAATGATAGAAAATCGGACAATTTCAAGAAACGGTTTATTTGAATGCAGGAATATTGTAACGTTTTGAAAACTTTCGCGGTCCTCCTGAAGGACCTTTCCGGACAACCACTGGTCCGCGGGGACCACTGGTTGAGAAACGCTGCGGTTTAGGACTACGTTTTACGCGTTGCTATATTCATTGCAACGTGGGTACACGGACAGCTGCGCAATGAACGTGACAATGATGTCGAATCAGATGCAACGTCGCGTGCGACCAGACAACGTCGACGAACAAGGGGTTAAAACGCACCGTTATTTACATCACTGCTGATGATTCACACTGGAGGCTCACCCTGATTGCCCGTTCGACAAGCGCGTGCTTTTCCACTGTGCCACTCAGCAAGCCGTCGAAAGAATAAACAGCAGGATAAGAGAGACCTAACCGAACGCTGCTAAGTTCGATCGCTAACCCTCCATTTAGATTAGGTTTCGATCGCTAACCCTGCATTTAGATTGGGTTCCGATCGGTCTCATCGAAACCAGTATTTAGATAGGTTCGAAAGGAGATTTAAGCTCCACGCATTCGGGTGGGAGAAGACTGGCAGCGGTAAGCCGTAACAAATAAGCGACCGAAACCAGACAGCAAGACAGTTATTTCAGCCATGTGAAAACCTGACATCGAAGGTTCGCCCGAGAACTACACACTGTGAAAACGCTATCCTCCAAGGCAGACGCTGGGTCGACAAGCAGAAAACTTTTGGAAAACCTAAACCACACATCTGCATCTCCTAGCCTGACGGAAAGGAGCAGTGGCAATTATCGCAGAGCAGGGGTACAATTTACTCACAGCTCTCCTGATTCGCGATGGGCAGGACGAGTTACAAATGACTTCCTGTACGTTAAACACGTTTCGGTGGTTGTGTAACGATTAACTGCGAGGCAAGGTCAAGTGAAAGTTACCGCGCTGCGCTGTTAAGAAGCATTTATTGGAAACGAAGTCACTGCATAACCCTTATTTTGAAACGTTAAACACGAACAGCTTTCCGGTTTTCATTGACACCATATTTTTCTTTCGTCAACTGCTGATATGAAGGACAGAACCGAGTGCACCGGACGAACAACCATTAAGCGAAATAACTGGTCGTAAATTTTGCCGAAGCGAAGCTCAGTTACGCGTGAAAATGTACGACGCGTTGGACTCGTTGAGGTTTTCGGTGCATTCTGGTAAGCAATGCTAAAAAAGTACGTTCTTGATCATGTTTTCTGAACGTTTGAACTTACTGAAAAATAACAGGAAATCATCCTGTGTTGGTTTTGCGCATTGGAATCAATTCTTCATCAAACCGCTGGCCTTGTACACAAAATAAGCCCAACCGCTGTTAACATCAACAAACGTTCTGACAGCTGATAGCTTCACGAAGCAAGACAGTTTTCACTCATTGAACCACATGCAAATATTGAGTTCCACCAACACTTGAATAACATGGCTGTTAACAAGATTATGTCACCATTTCAGTCAAAACTTTAATGAAATGCAGGTGGAATGAGATTATAAGGCAGAAGATTACATTCCCAAAGCATACCTAACCTGAAGGTTATGTGCTCAGTGCACCATTTTCCGCTGAGGGAAGCAGGAATTTTCTTGCGTATTATTGCAGTGAAATGAAGGGTTCGGAGGTTATCAAGCCCTTCACTGCACTGCTACTCGTGGTTCGCGTTTCGAGAGTTCAAGTCCAAACGCACTTTGCTTATTCAGCACGTGTTTCCGTATTACGAGAAAACGCTGAGCAAACAAACAGCTTTCATTATTTAAAGATGAGACTGCAAAGGCGTAGCTAGACGAAATAAAGCAGGCGAATTATAACCTGGATCGCAGACGCAGGACAGGAAGAAAGTAAGGCGGGACACAGCAGCCGAATACACCTGTGCAGGGTGCAGCGAACGACACATTGCTGCAAAATCCAATACAATTGAGATGCGGCGCCAAAGCGCGCAATACAGGAAAGGCCATTGGCCATAGTGGTCGTGGCGAAACGATTGGCACCCAATTACAGTATGAGACGTTGCCAAAACGCCAGAGCTATGTCAATTAAAGGAAGCAGCTGTTTTGCGATTAGGTTTTTAAAACGCACGACCGGCAATTATCCGAGGCACGCTGTCATCTCGGGAAGTCGTGCTCCAATCACCGTCAGCTAAGCCGACCAGAGTTGAACCGGCGTATGCTGTTTGACGGGGATCGACAGATGAAAAAGTTATTTTTGCGGAGCGAAAATTAATCACTTTCACAAGCTTTTCACGTTGCGGAAGCACTGACAAATTAAAACTGTCAGTCTTTTGACACACTTTTCGACATTTATGATTTTCTGTATAAAAGTGATACATTTTGAAAAAAATCCGGTCGTTGTATGCGATGGTTCGGTTCCAGGTGAGTTGTGCGCAACACCTTTGCATCTGGGTCGCGGTATGTTCGGTTCTGGAAGTCGAAGTGTGATGAGATCGTGGCTGAGGCTGGTCGGGTAAAGAAGATATGATCGGCTTGAATTTAAAAAAAAGTATGGTCGCGAAACAAACATGCCGTTTTCGGGAGTCCTCTTACAATTACAAATCATGACGCTTTGTTCAACTCCAAAAAGTTTCAGCCATCTTGCGCTACACGAAATACATACGTATACCATCTGGTGCGCGTCCTGTTGTTAGTATTCACAAGATTCCCTGAAATCCACAGGCATTATTACGAAACTCTAACCAAAAATACTGAGTCGTGATGCGTAGTGATTTTTAACCGCAACACTGCTGGTTTCTAATGCACTCTGCATTCGGCAATTTTTTCAAACTTACACAACACGGTGTCCGTATATCGTGCTCGCCAAGTTCAAAACCCCATCGAAGTAAAACTTGTGTGGCCTAAGCGGAAAGGAGATGCAAGGGAAATAAAAACAACCTTGAATCACGGGGTTTAACACCACGTCCGTTTTACCCTTATGCAAACTTAAAATTTACTTCGTTCAAAGCTCCAAGGGATGGGTTTTCACTCTTACATCAAGTCGGCGCTTTTTGTGAATCCTCATCACAGTTTGAAATAGCTACCCAAAGCAAATTCTATGCACAGTATTAAGTGAATCTTTCGCCCCGTCCTCCTGCGATGCCAGCACTCCTGATGGGAATGCGTAAGAAACCCGTGATTATTTTTTATTCCACTGACACAACTTGTTCGTCATCCGATACTGACCTAAGAGCAGTGGCGTTTAGGCCAAGAACCTTTATACAGGCCTATAGGGGTCAAAATTTGTGTTTATATTGTATATTTGAAAGAAACTGCATAAAAAAATTTCTGAGTGCAACAAAACTCGGAGGCACAAAAAATTGTGGGGCACCGTCTCCGTGGCTACTGGCCTGCTTCTACGTATGCTTGCTTAACCCTGCTCAGGTAACCTCTGTCCAATTTGGGCAAACGGTTCTTCTGCTTAAATTTAAAATTAGTTAATTTTCACGTAGAAAGCTGGTTCTTTCAGTATCTGCATGTTTTTAGACGCTCTTTCGGGCAGTCCTATTGCAATCTGCACAACTTTTGTAGTTTTCAATG
>JGI24158J21664_10005439_pt1 | contig 16655 bp, 10 predicted proteins | sample Ectturendosymbi3_FD_21664 | JGI IMG/M metagenome (IMG submission 21664)
TGACAATCTGGAAAGAGAAAAATGAATAAGGTCATCGATAAAGGTTTTAGAAGCTGCCGCTTTGTTTCAACAATTGTGAAACACCCTGTATATTGAAAAAATACACTCTGTAGATGCTGGACCAGAAGGGCATGCACATAAACTTGACATGAAACTGCAGAGTTTGTGTGGGAATAGTTTTTCTCATTTTACTGTGCGCATGCTTGCCAAGCCTTACCACATAGGAGTGAACTGACCAACAACACTTTGCAAAAACAAAGATGGGGTACATTTCTTTACCCGCAATTTTGAATGCGATAATAGATATAACAAGTTACTATTGTGTAATTCTGAAAATGGTGATATTGCATGATGCAATAAAAACAATTCAGAATGTTTTTTTCCGTTTTCCTTGAAAAAAGAACAAAATCTTGCTTTAAAAAAAAACAAAAAACCCGTTTTCTTAGAAAAAAACGGGTTTTTCTCAAACCTGGCTAATATGGTCCCTGAGCTACTGGTTTTTGAGAACACTTTTTCGTGGAGTTTGAAGAAAAATGAATGAAAAAACACAGTTGGCTGGCGGCGTCTCGCTTGCAACGTGACCGCTACGAGTGATTGTAGCGGTTTAACTTGGGCCAGGATGATTTGCACATCGATGTAATCATGTAAGATATGTGATTGACTTCATACAACCGAGATGGCAGTACTGCACTGCTGCGCCTAACCGCTAATCGGCTTCGCATGAATCCTTCAACGCGTTCGCCTTCTGTGCGCAAGGGCTATTGCGTGTGGCGGCGTTGTTCGCTGTCAGCTGTGCGCAGAACAAGATGGAGGGTTGCTCTTTCATTGTGAAGTCGTCGCGTCACTTCCTATGAAAGAATTGTCGTTTGACGTACGTTCACTCTTTCGAGGTCTGCGTCATGGCTGCTTCTGAATCGCTTTGCTGGAAGTTATTTTTATTGGAGGCCACGCAGGTTTCGAGATTGATTTCTTCGCATTAGGTCGTTTCCGTAACTTTCTGTGGAAAGGAAAATAACTTTGCTGCTCAGCAACGTGTGCTCTCAATGCACCTCGTAGTCTCATTTCCAATATGCCTCGTGGTCCCCTTTAAACAGCACGGACGATGAATGTCTGCGGGTTGATTAAAAAATATTGCTGAAACTAAAGCACGTGTCCCATATGTTGCGGAAAAGTTAATTAGAGAACATTCCCCGTCATCGCCAAATGAACTGTTTGCGCGACAGTGTGGCTGCGCAATTCGTTAAAGGTTTTTCAAAGTACTGTAATTTCCTGTTGATCAAGGTGAGATAATACCAGGTAAGCGCAGTTGGTTTGTGGATTGGTCGAGGACAGGATTCAGTCTTCTGCTGAACGACCTTGAAGCTCAGTATGCGCGCAGTTGTACATGCTGATTGGCAGCTTTCGACATGCTGCTTGCTGGATTAGTTCGCATTGTAGGTAGCTCCATTTCGGTTATAAAATTAATAACAGTATTGTGAATGCGTGCCGTTGAATGTCGGTCTAATACAGTATTTCTCAACCTTTTTCAATTCGTGACCCCTCTTCGTATTTTCGCACAACCTGAGACCCCTTCCTGCTCCTTTTCAATACATACGACATTATAACCATTGTGACCACCGCAAAATGCATTTCCAGAAAACTGCAACGAATTATCACAAAAATGCATTTCATAACATTTAAGTTCAAACGCCAATTGAATTTTACAAACATTTTCAACGCGACGGTTGACTTTGCTACCGCATGGCCAACTTCGAAATTAGTGGTTGAGTGTTTGACGCTGCCAATCTCATATCATCCTCGACTTTCCTTCGATTCTGTGCCTTCGTTGTGATGTCAACTAGAGCTGAAAAAACATTCTTGCAGAGATATGTTGTGGCAAGCGGAAGCAATATTCGAAAAGGCAGTGCGGACAGTAGTGGTATGATTCACGCACAGCACACCAGAACCGAGACAGTGGCATTGTATGAAGAAAATCACGTGTCGATGAATCATTCCGAGCATCACAATTTTGGTCCTGTCATTCATCGGTAATATTAGCTATAAACAGAGAAGTAGAGAACGTATTTCGTGCAAGTGCAGCTTCCTCCTTGTAATCAGGGAAATACTGCTGGAACTCAATTTTAAGAGATTGAAGGCGGTCTATTACAGATGTCTTCGAACTCTGATCGTGTTCTTCAGCTTCTTCGCCCCACACTTGACAACTTTTCAAACATTGCAACATTTCCTTGCAATATTTAGCCACACCAATTTTGCAACTTCGAATAAAATGCTTGCAGATTGTCGCGAAGCTGGATGCTGTTTCTACCCTTTCCTTGTAGCATAAGTTTTAAGTTACACAGCTTTTCAAAAATGTTTGCCAAAGAAGCAGGACTTTCAAATGAAATCTTGTCACTAAAGTAAGACAAGAACTCGTGTGATTTCACTTTTGAGAAGAACTTTATTATTTCGTCCTTGGTCTCAGAAACTGGGTTTGACACGCTTCCTTTCGACAGCCAGCGTACAGATGTGTGGATTAGAAGAGCTTCGTGTGTCGAATTCACGTCTTTAAACTGGCGGGTGTTAAAAGGCTTCCACATTTAATGTAATTGACAGTTTTTATCGTGGATTCAAGCGCAATTTTGAAGGAGTTGGTAAAGTTCTGCTACCAAACGCATATATCTCTGAATGATTCAGTGTGTACCTTTTGCTTCAGGAGCAAGTTCTTTAGTTTTTTTTTAAATGCCTAAACGCGGTCCCATCATTGCAGAAGCTCCATCAGTACAAACCCCACGAACATATTTCCACTGCAACTCTGCAGAAAGAACACCTGCACTTGTAGTTTGCAGTTCCTCACAAAACAGGAACTCTTCTTTCATCTCTCCTGAATGAATATATATCTCCCGAAAATAAACAACTGAGCACCTGTGGTAACCTGACATCTGTTGACTCATTCACTTTAAAAGAAAACATGGAGATGCTTTCATTTATCACCTGGTCCTTCACATCTACCAATATATTTTAAATGCCCCTCTGACTAGTATCGTTGGTAAGAGATTTCGTTTCATTTCTGCCTCACTATCTTCTCCATAAAGTAGTTCTACTATTTTCAACGAACGGTTTACCAGCGTTTCTCCGATCGTGCAAGGTTTTATTTGCTTTGCAATTTCAAAAGCGACTCCATATGATTCCTGTGCTAGAACAGTAGTTTCATGGTGGAAACTTCCGCAAGATCAACTCACTGCTTTTGCCGACTATGGAGATAAAACCAAATTTCAAATATTTTTCAAAAGACTTGCGTTTCTTGTCCTGGGTAGAAGTAGATATGAAAGTATCATAATACGATTTCTGGTAGAATATGTTCCTACCTGACTACTGGCTGTAAGCTCACAATAATAAACAGCTGGCATCAAAGACTACAACTGTTTTCGAACATAAACGACCAGTTGCGTTAATTTGACATAAGCAGTAAACCGCTTGTGATTTTCTTCACCTCGGGTTTCTACAATAGACGTGCAGGATGGGGGATGATAAAACTAACAGATCTGTTTGAGCGACGGCGGTGTGACGACGGGAAGGCGTAGTTCTGCTCTTCAGGTTACGACTTCGGATGCGTAAATTGCCAATCATATTTTCTACCATCGTAGTGCGATGTTTGAATTGGTATTTCGGGTGCTGTAAATGCACGCAGCAAATTCTGGTATGCGCAACAAACAAACAGCTCAGAAGCGGATTCATTGTGATGGCCAGATTTTACGATTTGTACTTGGGTGTTGTGACAAACAAGACAAACATGTCGTTTCATTGAAATTTTGGCCACCCCTAAAAAATGCTTCGCGAAACCAGGCTGAGAAACGCTGGTTTAATAGCTGTTCAAGCATAAATTCACCGTAAAACATAACAGAGAAATTACTTATACTGCATGTATAATACTCAACATTCATGACATTTCTTGGCTGAGGTCTGTCAAGTTTGTTAAAGTTGCGGTTGAAGATTAACTCCTCAGGCTAAAAGTGGACTTCTAACAACACAAACTTTCGTGTTTGTTGGAAACGGTGTGTGACGCCATTCATATGTTTGGTATCTTGCTGAAGGGAAGTAAACTTGAGCAAACGCCTCGAGCAATTTCAGTGGCAGTATAATGTAGTTGAAGCAGACTGCTCACGTAGCGTAAAACGAAGTAGTATTTCTACAAATACTGGCATGCGTTTTCTAGCAAAATGATTTAAACTTTTTGTGTTGATTTTGTAAGAACGAGTAAGCAAAGTTTTTTAACAAAGAGTTTCGATACATTTGAAAAATGCGACAGGAAATAACGTCCTTATCTTTCACTAACGCGAGTTCATTGAATCGAATACAGTATGTCCAACAGCAAATGTACTGGTTGTGAAGTACTTTATGCATGTGTATGCATTTATCTGCTGAAGTAGATTCGATCATATAAGTCTTATTTCAAAGTTCATGTTACCCACATTATTGCTATATCAGCTGTTGGTTTCAAAGTTACCCAGTTTTGAAACTAAGTAAAATCTACTAGAGATTACGATGTAAATCGACCTCGATTATGATGTGCAGTGAGACAATGGGATCGTCAGAGCGGGAGTTATTGCAAAAATTGAAGGATCTCAACTTTTTAATTTAACAAAAAGTTTTAAATTTGCTTCATTGGCATACTTTTACGCTTGTGGGTCTTCGACAGCTGTTACTTGCCTAGAAAGGTTTATTGAATTGGATATCATTGAATAACATGTTAACGCACAGCGAGGTCCGCGGTTTTAGTGTTGCGGAGTCGGGTTTCTATTGTGCTGTCTTTGTCAGAGGGCGGTCCAGCTCGAAATTTTTCAATTTTAGCAATCTTTTGTTTATACTATGTAAGTTTATCATCATGTTCGGCATACGTAGGCTTCAAATGCGAAATTTTTGTGTGTGCCTGCAAGTGTACTTTTGTTATGTGCAACTGACTGCAGTGTAGCATTGGCTAGCTTAGCACTACAAGCAGCTGTGTGGAAGCACATCTGCAATCTAGATTGTTTGTATCTCCAATTATTGCCGACTTTAAAAGTTGATGAATCAGGTCAGCTTTCCTGATTATGACATGTTCCAGAAAATTTGATGTTGGCAGCAGATGTCACAGTCATTGTCTGATCATGTGGTTCTACTCAGTTGTTAACATGTGCAATTTTCTGGATTAGATTAACAGTACAAAGTGAACACAGTCTGAAACAGCATATTTCTTCCATACTTTTGCCACTTACAAAGGTCGTTCAAGAAAACAGACTTAGCTTATAACGCCCGCGTACGTTCCAAAGCAGCCTATCGCGGATTGTAGTTAAGATACTAACTTCAGGGTAGCCCAAGTTACACAGCAACCATAAGGTTATTACATAAATGCACTTGCAGTACATGCCTGAAAGTTTTGCATGTACCTACGGCTGTGCCAAACAAAAAGGCATTGTGTCAAAAAACAAACTTAAACTGAACCGATCATTTTACACAAACGACACAGCGGCATCTTCGCAACCAGACCTGGACAACTAGATAACTCTACAGTAGCTGTCTAATTTGACGAATTAGAGCGAATTGCAGATTCTAATCTGATTTGTGAAATGCTTGTGTGCTTTAATTTTACTTCGAATCCAATTTCCGATTTTAACGAAAATGCTACTTTGTCCAACGGCGTCTTTCAGCAAGTGATGCAAGAACGCACATCGTGCAAAGACAGCGCAAAGTAAAAATAATAGGACAAAATCTCAGTACTGCGACTCCGCATCCGTTCCACTTCCAAAAATATTTGCTACTCTTCCGCAAAATTCGGAAATTTCAAATCTAATTTTAAAATGCTGAAAAAATTATTTGTTGTCTAAGACCGCAGACTAACAGCCTGCCGTACTGTGCGCAGACAAATTATTGTTTGCAAACGCGGAATTATTCGAAAACTTTATCTGACAAATCACATTTGCTAAAGCGACTCAAATTTTTTGTTAGAAAAATGTTTTTAATGTACAGCATTTCAATTTGTGCAAAATTTTTCCATCTGGTGAACCGATTGTCTCTATGTATGTCAAAATCGAGGCCTGTTTACGTCGTCAGTTCCAACAGATCTTCCTCATTTCCAAGAAAACTAGGAAAATTGAGACGAAAGTTGGTATAGCAAGAATGTATGGAAGATAATGTCATAAACACTTGAAGAGAGCCCATGTGGTATTGGTCTAAATTCGCGCTCTTTTTTCTCTGCAGCGAAATGTGCACCCGGGACATTTCAATGTCGGTCAAGCAAAAGGTGCATCTTTGAGATGTGGCGATGTGATGGGCAACCTGATTGCATCGACCGTTCGGATGAAGAAGACTGCATATGTGGGTCTTATCGTCGTGTTGTCAGTCGGCGCTTATTAGTATGATTGAGTTCGTCCTTGCAATCAATCAGCTCGTGAACCGGCGAGCGTGCCAATCATCAGGCGTGGAAACAAACAGCTGGCCGCGTATACGCCATGTATCGCACACAAAAAATAAGTGCTACAAAAGATATAGAATTGCAATCTCCATCTGTCTCATTATGCAGTCAATGCGATTGCGATAGACGCAAACCTGAATCCTGCAAAATTGTATTGTGACAAAACACTTCTTTTGTCTATTGATCTGTTTTTTTTCAAAAGATGCTGCCAGCCGACAAGTGGTGACTGCTGCCGTTGTGGGCTCGCTTATCTGCGGTCTGCTGCTCGCTGTAGCCCTCGGCTGTTCGTGCAAGTTGTACTCGCTGCGCGCAGCCGCGAGACGGAGACGGAGAGGACACGTCGCCCCGACGCCGCTTGGCCGCATTGCAAGGGTGAGTGTCGGAAAACCACTGTGTGACGATGGACGAGTGTCTGTCGTGATGCAGTTCCCGGAAGCACTCAGACCGAGATCAGAGACACAAAGTTTCAATGCGGGAATACGAACAGTGGTTTGAACTTTAAAGCATGAATATGTTATTGATTTTAATGGGAAAAAATTAAGCTGTGTACAGAGAGGGTTGCTGTACGGCCTGAAGTTTGTTGAACAAATTTTTGCGTATCCTCTCTTTGTTTTGTTTTGAATTGCCATGCTGTGACTGTACCCGAGTATGATGCACAATCTCCTGTGTTCGATTACCTGCTAGAACAGGACAAAAAAACTTTTTGCTCGCGGACCGCAATGGATACTAAAATTACACAGTGGGTCGATTGAGGAGCAAAAAAATTAATTGGCCAAGAAATGAAGTACATTTGGACAAGCTCACCAGGCTGGATTAAAGAGCTTACCGGACGGAAGTTTGCTCATGTCGTTGCTAGAATGTCCACGTTGTTTGCTGGTGAAAGATTTTAACCGCGGCTGATGTAAATAATTTGTTTGCGAAAGGTTAAGCTAATACTTTTTGTCAAATTAGAATAGCTCATGTTGTTCATAAAAAGATTGTTTTTTTGGGGGGTGCAATAAAACCAAAAAGCATCATTTACAACAAAAACTTTTAAATTGAATTTCACGAGCCTAACTATCGTTAAAAATGAATTTGTCTTGGTCATGCATGATCTGCAAACGTATCTTAGATTTTCGTGAATAGACCTTAATATTGGAAGTGATACTGATTTCCAACGTCGGTTCGAATAAATGGTAAACACATTTTTCACATTGACGAGTTCGACTTTCGTTTAAAAAGGTCTGCAGACCACCAAAGCCCAAAGTTGTGATGCACAGTCCAGGGTTTGTCGAGCACTGGTGCATCACATTTGCCACTGAATTCAGGTGATTGTTTTAATCCCTCCAATATTCGATTGGTAACACAATCGTTTCTCCAACGTTTCTTTATTTTCTGTTATTTCCATCGCTTTCGTGGCAGAAAACGCACGAGTCGAAAAACACGCCCAAACTTTGCGGCCAAAGCTGTGATCAAAGTTAATCGATGCCAGTTTTTGCTCTGAAATCGTTTCCAACGCCCAGTCGCCAAAAGGTGACACCAACTCTTACAGGTCTGGGCCATTTGCATCCACGGTTACGTTGCGGGGTGCATCGTAGTTTTTCTGAACGCAGTGATAAGAAATTTACGGTTGAAATCCCGCCTGGTGGTCGCTTCCGCTCGTGTTGCGCAGCAACAGGCCTGGGGTGACCAAAACTGAAAGCCAAATGTCGGTTTTAGCCGCGACAAGCCTTTAGAGTACCGGCCTGAGATTGTTTTCTTGGTGAGATCTGAATAACACTCGTTCAAGCATTGGCTGAGGACTTTAGGGTTTTGAGCGCGTCCTTAACGAGCACAGTTCCCAGCAAAAGGAAAAAGAAGAGCTACTGCAGCCATAGTGCGTTATCTATTGTCCTGTTGTCGCTCGTGTCGCTACAAGTTAACTTCCCTGTTGGCTTCTGCATATCAGAATATAATTAATAAACAAGCACTATTTTTCTTAATCATCCGAGAATAATGCTAAACATGTTTGGCCTTGCACGATTTTAAAACAAAATTGTTTTGCGCCACAAGACCAAATTATCACGGCATGATATTAAACTGACAAACTGCGATGTCGCGTTTTGCGAATCTGCCAGCGTCTCAAATCGATGTTTGCGACGCTACCGTTTTGCTGCTTTCCAGGAGCTCCTCCGACGCGAAGCCCCCCCATCTTACTCGATGAGCGTTGACGGGGTGGACAGCGACAGTCCCGAGTCGTCGCTGCGCCGGGCCTCGACGCGACAGCGACGACGCAGCAACAGAGAGCGGCGTCGACGCCGGCAGCGAAATCGCGGTCAGCCGATCCGCCGCGCTCGGCCATCGTCGTCGAGCGGTGCTTCCACTCCGGTTCGTGGGCTGTGGTTGCTGTTTCATTTTTTTCTACTGAAACCGTTTAGTTTCACGTTGTGATCAATTCCGTCGTTTTCCCTCATCCTTAATTGGTCTCATTGATCTCACCCGAATAAAAGCGATCGCGATGGAGCAATTGTTTTGGTTTGAATCGCCTGCTTCGTGGGAATATATATAACTGTGGGTTACCTGCTCCCAACCAATGGGATTTCTCACATGCAGCTTTTGAATCATCGCCGCTATAACGCAGGTTATTCTTCCTGAAGACTCTTCGCGCATATATAGCGTTTTAGTCGAAGAGCGTTCTTTGTTTGCATCGCATCCACTGGGATTGTGCGGATTTTTTGTTGGAAATCTTCATAAGTTGTAGTGAATCGTACTGTCAAAATTTGCGTTGTTGTCTATGGTTTCCAGGCCGTTGGCAAAATCAAGGTGACATTTTTCTATTTTTTACATGCGCTCCTCAAATTTGCCGTCTTGTGAAGTATTTTGTGCCTTTTCTTCATTTCGCTTGCACATTTCAATCCGGTTTTCTTATTTTTCGGCATTGCACGCTCTTAGCAAATGCCGCAATATCAAATCTACGCCCTGTCTGACTATTCAAATGATTCTCTTCCCAGAACAACAATAATCGCGGCGAAGGCGTGGTCACCGAAACGGTCCGGGAAACTCCCCCGGCCCCAGTGTCGTCGGCGCCGAACGAAGGGGACGCGTCGTCCAGCGCTCAGGCTCAGCCCAGTGGCTCAGCGGCCCAACAAGCCGAACCCCTCCCTAAAAAGCGACGAATCCAGCCCGTGATGGTCGAAGCGCCCTGCAGCGATGTTTTGGTCGAGGACACCGTTAACTGCGTATACCCGAACCCTCCCGCGTATTCCGACGTGATTCAAGTGGAAGACGCTGCTTCCCCGTCGCCTCACCCCGGTGACCATGACAACCGCGGTGATGCGGAACGCTCGGGTCAGGCGAACAAAACGACGCCCTTGCGTCGCTTCCTGACTCGCTACTCGCCGCGTCGCCACATCGAGTTCTGGCGCAGCGTTTTCAAACGTCCCGGGGAATCCCCGCCATTCCACGAACTCGAAGAGCAACTGGAAGACGACGACGACGACATTCCCACGTCATCAGCTGTCGACGACGAAGCGGCGATGACTTCATCCGCGGCCACGCGGAACGGAAATGACGCGCCCACAAAAAAGACGTACTCGGAGCCGTTCCCGGGCGTCGTTAACGACGGCTGCGAGTTTTCCGACGATGACGATGAGTTGCTGTTGCTAAGCGACGCCAGGGACCCGGTCGAGCTTCGGGTTTTTTGCCGCGACGAAAGTGGGACCTCGGCCGCCGGCCCATCGTGATTCTTAACTGTCCCTACTGTGGCCAACAAACTCGCAGGTCGACTTTCCCAAAAAGCCTTCCAGGTGCTTTCTCAATAGAGTGTCTTAAACCTTGCTACTCCATCGTTCATCATGTTGCCCTCTGACGCGTTCGCATGCACTACAACTCGGTCATGTTCGATCTGTTCTTTTGGTTTATTCGTTTCTAGCAAAGACAGAGTGGCATCAGTTACACTTCGTTTGCCCGAGTCATTTGTTCAATGAGCAAAGACAGCATTTTCATTCTATTTTAGCGACCGGTTCTTTTTTCGAAGTACAGTAGTTGTTGACCGCAACGGATGGTCTTCGGTAAAAACTCCGCAACTTGTGCAGCCTCGACAAACACCAAACCTGAAAACATGACAGAATAGTTCGCAAACTAAATGATCATCCGGGCCTTTCCGTTGCGCTTGTTGTCACTGGCAACAAACTTGCCAGAGACAACATACCTTTCAAATATTTGATTGTTGTGTTCTTTTCAATATCTACATTGACTAAGAAGTTCGTGGAAGTACCACTAGTTGCTTTGCTACGTATTTCGTAATAAAATGTAAAGAAAGTGAAGACTAATTCCAGTTTTTTTAAGGAAAATGTTAGGAACCTGGTATGGACCCGTAGGGACCCGATTTTCTTTGATTCTAGGAACCCGATGATAATTTTTTATGATTCTAGGGACTCCATTTTTAATCTTAGGGACCCGAATCGGGTTCCTAAAACACCTTAAAAAAGCTTTGCAAATTCTCACCACATCTGAAGCTGAGCAACGTTAGGGGCTGCAGTTCGAGTCGAAAACGTTCCACCGCATAGACATAATTTATTAGCAGCACGAACCAATTTGTGAAGTCGGGATTGGTGAACTTGCTTTTTATCGACCGCTAGAGGTGCTAAAGACCTGTGATATTGAAGGGCCCATTGTGTGGTTGATGATCATCGTTTTACTGTTGTAGGCGTTTGAACGATTGAATTAAGTTTGTCTGTTGTTTGTAATTTCTCTGTCAACATTCCAAGCGGCAACATTCCACCTTCCTAGTTCACCGGCAAGTAAAATCGACGTCTGTTTAACGAGTGGCATGCTCTCTTTGAAAGTGATTGTGACTGCTGATGATGACTAGCTTAGGCGACAGTTTAAGATGAAAAAGCGATAAGTTTTGCAACCCTGGTGACGTGTAGTCTGTCCATAAAAACTGCCCAGCGGTCAAGGAGGTTCACTGAACTTGTCAATGCTTCAATCGTTTGGTAACGAATTTGTTGAAATGCCTTGCTGTGGACAGTTAGAATTCATTGCTGAATTGAACGTGTTTTCCTCGTTGTGTATGTTGTGAGTGATGAAAATTGATCAGCAACTTTGAAAATGAACTCTGTTCAAGCAAACTACTTCAAGCGACCGGGGCGATAAAGCACACACGAAGTAATAAAGTGCTGCGCTATCGTGATCATCAATCAGACAAAAAGCTTTCACTCGTTTTGGTTTCATGAGCAACGTTGTAGCTTGTTACTGACGATTGCTTGAAATCTGTTTTGTCTATGAGGCTTTGCCCACCTAACTCCTCCCGGGGTGACTCACCACAAGTAGCCTCCTGGATTGCTGAAAGATTTATTATGGACTTGGACTCGCTCTTGCGAGTTTCAACCTTTCCTTCTCTGCAAACCGAGAACCCGAGTTTGTTTTGCTGCCGAAATTATCCGCTTTTTTTCACGTTTCTCTCAAAGCACAGTGGTTCGATGGTTGCGCATTCAGACTGTAATGCAAAAGTTTGGCAGTAGATTTGTGTCGCACTTTTATTTATGCGTCAAGGAACAGCAGTTGGGACTTTCATTTATGGCATTCAACTTCGCTGTACTCTGCGTCACAAATCCTTTGCTAGCCCCACTCCCCCGTCGTGGTGTCGTTTTGATAAACTTGAAACGAGCGCCCCTTTCTTTGATACCTTTGTCTGTTTCCTTTATCTTTTTGAGATTCTTGTTGCAATGGGGCACGAGAGCGTCGATAACGTGTGCAAGCTGATTGTGGAGCTGGTACGATGTATTGTAGTTTTACCGCATTTGGCTCCCTTAACAATGTACTGCACTATTCTACGACGGTTCTCAATAATGCTTGATGGCAAATAGCAATTGTACTGTTTGACACAGTTTTTGGTTTTAACAGAAAAATCACATTGTTGAAAACTTCTCTTGCTCCCTTGGATGGTTTTAAAAGTTGGTTGTAACTTAACGCTGTTTGTTGCATGGTTTCATATGTTTACCTAAGGGTGGTCACCTGTTTCATATATTCACTTGTTTCCGGGCCCGTGTCAGCGGAGAGCGTATGACGCGCCGTACAAAGACGGAACTTGATGCAACACATCACCAGCTGCCCGACTTAAGGTATTCCCAACCATATGTGCAATGTACTTGCTCGCCAGGTCGGCTTTGTCCGGCGCTGCGTTCTATTTTCGTGACGCGCTTTGTTCCCAATAAATGCGCTCAGTCATTTGTTTGCCGAGTGCTGTGCTTGCAGAGTCTACCGAGACCCTTGTTGTTATGGACTGGGCAGGGCGTTGCAGTCTTCTTTTTTCCCTCATAAGAGTTAGTCGTTAGCGACGGTGCGGTTTGTTGATCCCACAACATGACAAACAGAACCTGGTTTTACAGCTGTCGCCACTTGGAAAGAATGATTCAGCTTTCTTTGTCACTGGCACTTTAATCACGCACGGAGCGTTTGCAGAGCAGGTCGCAACCTTTTTTGATGTTTTACTGCATGGGTCAGACAGAACGACATCTCGACAGTGTCTGTGTGGTGAACCTGGAAAGATGCTTATTATGTTTCCGACTACTTTATTTGCAGTAAATCGCAACCTTCTAGACCACTGGTTTCAAAAATTAAAGAAAAACGTATTTTGCTCTAAAATTGTAAATAAAACTTTACGTTGTCTACGACTGCCACAGAAAATAGCCCTGAACTTTTGACATGTTGTTTACAGCCTCATGCATTTCTTGCTGATGATCTTTGCTGGTAAAATTGAAGTAGTCTTGCTTTTGATTTTGTGATACTCGGTGTGTTTCTAGGTCCCGGAGCTACTGATGCCGACCACAACTCCGTTTCACACGCGTTCTTGGCCTGCCTTTGGCTGAATGTGTTCCACTGCAATGCTGACGCATTGTTGTCAATCTGTTGAGCAGAAACATTGCCAAAAAATCTTCAATAGGGGGGCTTTACGCTGAACATTCGGAAAAAACTCCACTAATTTATAGTGTTTCATATTTCAGCTTGGGGGACTAAGTCCCCCCATGGCGATGGGACTGCTGTTAAGTTCCCTCAAAACTAACCACGGTTTTGCGATCCACATTTTTCTTCCCTCTTCTGTAAGCGATGCCGTTGAAGCTTAACCAATAGCTACAGTTGAGATACCTTGATAGGGAGCATACCAGTGAATTCTGATGGTTACGGTAAATAAGAACTACAGTGTATAAAACATTGCAACATCATGCAACCATCTCTTAACGTTACTATGTGCTGGTGTATATGCGAATTGTGCCGCATGTAACAAAAAAGCCGTACATTATTTCGGAGGCATTCGGTTTTGGAAGCGCAATAAATGCGGGTGGTGACTATAGGTGGCGGAACCGGGGGGGACGCATGGGCCCAGACCCCCCACTTTTATTTCTGGGGGGGCCTGGCCCCCCACTTTTCAGTTCTGCATTTTTCCTAGTAGGTGTAAGTAACACAATTGCTATTGGGTCCATTGTTGAAGTAAATCGTTTAATGAAAATATTGTAGAATTTTAGCAGTATTTTTATCAATATTATTTGTAATTTGGCAGGATTTCGTAAGTGCTTGGCAAAACACACCGTGCACGGTCTGTCACTCTGCTATGGCTTGCTTACCGCATTGGTGTTGTTGAACAGTGTTGCCAGATGGTGTAATGCAACAAAATTTTTTACAAAAATGGTGTAATTTTACATGCTTATTATGTGCATGGGCGTCGGAAGGATTTTTCCAGGGGGGGCCCACTGGTGGATTTTTGCAGAAGTCTTTCTAGGAGGGGCCAAAAGTGGTGAAGTATGGTTTTTACCACTCGAATCTAAACAAACACCTTTTTTGCTGAAATTTTAAAATTCCTTTCCCCATTCCGATACCCATGCTTGTGTGTAGCGTAGGAAAAAATTTCTGCCACACCACTGTAGAGACGTTGGTCTCGACCGGGAACCATTTGTAGCAGCCGAAGGAGATTGAAGTATTTATAGGCGACGATGGTGGTCGCTCAAGGAGTCTATAGTGTTAATAATATTTCCTTGTTCACACTGAGACTGAATTTCACATCTTTATTCCTTGTCGACTCGGATGATTTCAAACAGAACGTGCAAGCAGAAAAGTTGAGACGTCTCGAAAATGAAAATGATGATATTGGCTCTCACGCTTTTTCAACATATCTCTACGTCGTACACCATTACCGCGCGAGTCGAAGTTCGTAATTCGTGTGTCTTAAAGGGCGCATCGAGACACCGCACACGAGGTGCTTTCGATTAAGTGTGATTTGCGCAGCAATTCCAGATATTAAGCTGCGGGCAGAAACCAAAGTCCGCTACACCATTAAAAAGTGGTGTAATTTCAATCGTTTTAACACCATTCTAAATGATGAAAGTTTGCTGAATCTTATACGCAAAATGAAATATTTGACAGATTTCAATTGTGTTTTTGCATTCGCATTAGCAACACTAAATAGCTATATTTTATTTCTGCATTGACAACAAAATTGGCATCCTTACTGACAACATGCTAGTTGCTACGTATAATTTGTCTTGTCTTTGCATTCCGGTGTCTAATGCAGTTGTAGAAGGACTATTCAGTCATATCACTTCTGTGTTCAAGACGTGGAAAACTTGTTATTTTGAATGCGTTTAAGACAGGTATCAATGCTGTGCCATTTTTGCCTGTTTTAAGCTGTGTTCTTGGTGTTTTTAACAGCCCAGTGGTGACTCCGGTACACGGGCTCCTTGGGCTTAACCCGAGTCTTCGATTACGATGTACACTGGAGAACGCGAGCTTGCTTTGCATATTTGTGCCACCCGTCACGGTCCCACTTCACTAAGTTGTTAACTCGGGCTCTTTTCTTTGGAACTTATCACTGTTCATATATTTTCGTTCCATGTCTGGCCTTTCGCGTTTGTGTTGTCGGTGAGGATGACCTGAACAAAACAACTTCGTTCGTAGTAGGCGTCCTTTCGACTTCGCTCGCGGTTCACTCGGGCTCATCCATTAGAGCCCGAGCTGCCCTATGCAATTAGGTATTTTTGAACCATAATTCATATCCGACTGAATGTTTTTTGAAGCAATGGATTTGTATAGAACAGGAGCTCTCAACCTTTTCAAGCATGTGACCCAATGATCAAGCAGATGGTCCGTGGCCCACCGACTGTACAACTTTTCCAGCGCGATAACTGTCGCCCATGTACAAAGCAGAAATAAAAACAACGAAAACCATTTTATAACGCAACGTGTGCTACAATCAATGCGTTGGAGAAGGTTAAGCCTGTTAGATCAGAAGCAACCCACGTTGAGAAACCTGGATTAAAGGTTCGTCTTGCAAAACGTATTCAATTTCAATGATACAAGGCTGTGGCCCGTCAAAAATTCTTCCGTTGCCCGCCAGTGGGCCATGGTCCACACGTTGAGAAATCCTGGTATAGAACATTGGATTTGAAGTCCAATTCAGTGGAGAGTTCCCATTTCGAAAATAATTTCAAACGAACGATAAATTGTCCAGCAACTCGGGCTAATATGAATGAGCCTAGTAAGCAGAGGACTAACTGGCGTTATCATTGGTCTGTGACGTACGTTACTCAACAATGGAGAAATTATCATGAGCACATCTCATTTATTGTTACGTAACTAACGTCACAGAGCAACTGTAATGCCCACTAGAATGAAAGCAAATTGAAATTTCCATGACGCAGGCGTCGAACGCTTTTATTCAGTCAGAATAAATCGTATGAATAGCCCGAGTTACGTTGTTGACCTGGGTCGCCCCTGTAATAGCCTATTTGTATTTCAGGTAGTTCACCTATACGTTTTCATAGTGGTGTAATTTTGTCTCAAACAGTGCAATTTAGACCAGCTATGTCCAACCCGCGGGCCGCATGCGGCCCAGTCAAGGGTTTTGTGCGGTCCAGCTTAGTTTTCGCTGTAGTAAAAGTATCCTACATACTGACATCCTGTTCATGTTTTGATAATCTTGAATTTGACATTTTTGAGGCAAGTGGTCTTCAATGCCACTTTATCACATCTGTTACCGTTGCATATAGGATTCCAAAACTTTCAGTATATTCGTTTAAGCTAAATTTAGTTTGCTAAAATAAAAGTTTCGTTCCTTTTGTTTTTTTCTTTTTCGTTCCTTTTGTACGCCCATGTATGCATCTCAATTATGGTGTAATTTCAGGAAGTCATACATGCAGAGATTGCGGGTGACATATAATTTTGGTTGCAGAGCTCTATACAACTTGCCCTGGAGAGCGAGTGTTAGTAGCCACCA
>JGI24158J21664_10005440_pt1 | contig 16652 bp, 8 predicted proteins | sample Ectturendosymbi3_FD_21664 | JGI IMG/M metagenome (IMG submission 21664)
GCTCTAATGTTCACTAATGGTTGGTTTACTGCATGCGATGGCTTTTATGGTGCTTCTGCTTATTGGCTGAGTCATATGAAACAATAAACCATTACCATAAGAGCTGCAGTGGATATGGAAGCTTCTATTGTAGTATGGGGGAATGCAACCAGCGTGACTCATGCAGGGTGAGTAGGCTACAGTTACAGTAGTCCTTGTTCTTCTACAAGTTAGCCTGTGCTAATCAATGGCCTACAAGCATGCACAGCCATCACTGACCTAGTCTTATGAGTTTATAAAAGTCTTCACTCAATGAACTTTCCAGGTAAAATGATTCTATCACTATATTTAGAAGCATGTTATGACAGGCTGCATTTTTCTAATGCTAAGTAAAACATAGGAAAGTCGTGTGACAAATGCAGACGTTATTGTATACATCTAGGTGGCGCTGACTGAAACAAATTTGTAATATAAGCTGCCAGACTAGTTATAGAGACTATAATACCATACTCTAGTTTGAATGGTTGTGAAAATATAGAAAATTAAATATTGCAACATTTTGGTGTTACGTGTAGGGGAAGGTTACATTAAAATTGATGTAAAAAAACTCTTTCTATTGTATATTTACGTTATGTAACAAATTATTTTTCCACTCCCATTACATCATCACTACATCTGTTAACGATATCCATGCTGACAGACATCTGTTCTTTACTACATTGTACCAATGTAGGAGTGAGTAATTTTAGCACATGATGGTGGTGGAATAGCAGGAATGATTCAGTTAGACCAAGTGATGACAAAATCTTTTGCTATGCCTTTGACAAAAAAAATAGCGTATTCTCCTGAACCGTTTTGTATGTTTCGAATGTTTTTTTTTGTTTGGATGTGAAATTCAAACTGTAATAGTTAGGAAACAATACAGTACAGAATAAGCTATATTATATATTTAATTTTTAAAATGCTTGTGACAAGTCTAATCATGTTTTTTTCAGATATTTGTTGGGTTGCTAAGATTTTTGTAATACTGAATTCTAGTAGTGTTACATACTATAGCATATCAAATGGCAGGCAGTGCTTTTTCTGAAGTTTTGTCTAGTGTTTTCCTGAACCCTATCAATGTTGTATTGATATCTATTTGCGCATACCTTCTCTACAAAATTTGCAGAGGAAATTCTGCTGAGGTAAGTGAAATGTGGAAACCTAAGAAAGTAAATGGTAATACAGCGCTAGGAATTTGTTGTTGGCTTTTTGTTTTGATGTTTTCCAATTAAGCAATGTACATTTCAATAATGTTTTTCTGAAATGTTTTTTTATTTTAGAATTTTTGCTTTTTTTCAAGAATATATTGAAAAAATTATGTTTCAGTAATGTCCTAAGGTAAGTTTTCATATTTTCTCACCTTGTTTTAATGTAATGATGTGTGCTTACCTGCTTTTTTTCGCTGTGACCCTGGGTGATTTGTCTCATAGTGTTAAAACACGTCATAACCAGAGTTGGATAAATTATAACTGCAATCGTAATTGAGTGTAATTAATCACATATTTTCGAGTATTGCAATTGTAATGGAGACTTTTTGATCTGGTGTAACTGCACTTGTAATATGAAAAAAATTGACCAAATTACAATTACTTTTGTTTCCAACAACTAAATGAAATTCGACAAAACGGAGAAAAGCAAGACCATTGTTACACTTTCTATGTGACCTATCACTACTCCCCAGAGCTTGTTAGGTACACAGCATGATCACAGACACAGTAGCCAGACAGGCTAATATGGAGTGAAGACAAAATGAATGATGCTCATACATGATGCACTTGTTTGGCAGATAACACAGGTCAACAAAATTTAAAAAAAAAATTCTTTTTTTTATGGAAATAGTCATTTCTAATAGATCTTTGGGCGCTGAATCTGAATATGACAATAAAAAGCTTTGATTAGCTCTCGTTTTTGGAATATTTGTAATTTTAGTGTTTTACAAATGCATACATTGACGCTAATGCAACAACAGAAACGTGTATGTTCACAATCGCTTTCTTTTAGCTTTCTTGCTGTAAGACAAGTCCGGTTGATCTCGAGCAAGAGGCCAACAGTAATCAGCTAGCATTGATGGGCTCCATCTTCCTTGGTACCGTTATTCCATGACTGCAATATCCTGGTGGAAATGCTCCCCATTTTAGTCACTTACGTCACCACAGTTTGAAGGAAAAAATTTAAGTGCGAATGTAAGAAGTGCATTTTCAAAGACATGTTGCACCCCATAGTTACAGCATTCTCTGTTCCAGACAAGGTGTGACCAAAGTCTTCATCCTTTGTAGCTCCTTGATTTGGGATCCAATGAAGATACCTTTCTTGAGCTTTGCTTGGCTTAATACAGGAAACATGTTGCAGGATGTACTGGAAAGCTACTCCATCCTGATTCATCGCTTTTGCAGAATTTTTCATTAGGCCAGTTTAATATGCAAAGGGGAAAGTAAGATCTTTGATGCTTCAAAGAGTAGAGTTTACTTCACATTTATTGTAACTGCTTTCAAAGTGCTTCTTTCTGACCAGTCCTTTTTAAGGTAATGTTCCTGTCTTGCACGACTGTCCCATTCACACAAAAATTGTAACTGCTTTCAAAGTGCTTCTTTTTGACCAGTCCTTTTTAAGGTAATGTTCCTGTCTTGCACGACTGTCCCATTCACACAAAAACAACAATACTTTGTATAAACAGGCTGAAATCCCAGTAGTAGCCTAATGCAATTACTTTAAAGTCACCACACAGTTGCCAGCAGTATTGTTCGTAATTTATGCTCTGTAAAAGCTGCTTCATATTCTCGTATATTTCGTTCATATGAGCTGCATATCCAACGGGAATTGATGGCAACATATTAACATTGTGCAGCAACACAGCTGTTAGACTTAGTTTGGACAAATCAATGAACAGTCTCCATTCTTCTGATCTGTGGGAGTACCCCAATTTTTACATAATGCCATCAACATCCATCGGATCCATGCAATATACAAGCCTTCCTTTCATGCTAAAAAACTGCACTAGACTGTTGACGTGTTCGAAAACTACAAACATTGGCACCACTTTGAAGCAAATTCCATTGGTTTAATCTTGAAGCCAATAGCTCAGCTTTAACTTTCGGCAAATCTAAATCCACTAGAAAGGGCCTTCAAATGATCTGTGAAGGGGGGTCAAATGTAACAGTCACCACAGGCCTTAGAAACTTAGAAACATGTGGTAACTTGGTGGTTGTTTTGAAAATGTCTTTGAGCCCTGTTATTTAAATGTGATAAATTTGTGATTGAAAAAGATATACAGGTATGTGATTCAGAATTCCAGGGTTGTCACCTGACCCCCTAGCATATATTGCTGGTGCCCATATCTCGAAAACTAGAGCTAACTGACAATTTTAAGACTAATTTTCAGATTCCTCGCCCCAAAATTAGTAAAGGGTGGCTACTTTCATCCCAGAAAGAAATTTTGTGCTGACCAGTGTAATCAATGCATGAGTCAGCGACAATGCTTGCAATATGGGAAAACCACAAGACGCTTGTATGGAGCAAGATAGGGTTTGTTGCAAAGTTCCGTGGCCACTCACAAAACATTAATGTGATAGGTCAACGCAAGTTAGCAAATTGGATGCCACATCCAAAAATGTCAAATGGCTGCAGTGTAGAAGTGTCTACTGTGCTGTACACAGGGTTAATACGTGACAGCGACATGTTGCATCCTCAATATGCTGCGTGTAATACTTAGAAAGTATTTTCAATTAGTCTACCGCCTACTTTGCAGGTGTTTTGAACTGTTCAGATTTGAAGTAGTGTTTGCTTTTTGTGAAGAAGTGTTCACTTAAAAATTTTTGAGTTAGGTCCAGTGGCAACTCTGGCACTTGAGTTCCTTGGGCTTAGATTTGCATAGCAGAACATGAGCTTACTTGCTTTGTATATTTGTGCCACCACGCACTTCATTAATTAAGGTTGTTAACTTGGACTCTTTCCATTTGACCTTGTCACTGTTCATATATTTTTGTACTGTGTTTGGCCTTTCACGTTCATGTTGCACATGACCTGAATAAAAAAGTATCATTTGTAGCAAGCGTTCTCACGACTTCGTTCACTCGCGCTATACTCAGGCTCATCCGTTAGAGCCTGAGCTGCCAATTGCAAAAAAGTATTTTTTGCAATATAATTTGTCAGATAAGATGTTCTTTGAAGAAATGGATTTCCATAGACCATAGAGCAGGGGTTCCCAACCTGTGGTACCCATACCACTAGTGGTACGTGAAGGTTGCCCAAGTGGTACGCAAGTAACTTCCATTTTTTCACAAAATCCTGTATTCACAGTTTCTAGTTTGCGTATTGGGTTTTGTTTCTAAATAAATAGATATTCCTGTAGCCTGCTATTACTTTTGTATCATAACATTATGACTTTTGATGTGCTGTCAGCAAATTTACCCCATACATCGACCAACTGGTGGAAGGTAAACAAAAACAAAAATCTCAATATAGTTAGTTGTGGTCTTTTTTGTTATTTTATTGTATATAATTCACCTGAATAAACTAAGATTCGATCAAGTTAGTTGTTCTGGAAGAAGTGGTTCACGTTGACAATATTGGACACAAGATCGTGAAAAGGTTAGGAAACCCCTGTCGAGGATTGGATTAAATTCCCAATCTATGGACAGTTCCCATTCAAGAGCAATTTTAACTGGGATTATGTTTGCTCTGTGACGTGAATTATGCAACAGTGGATGAACTCTTATTCATGAGAACTTTTCATTCATTGTTACATGTCTCAAGCCACAAAGCAAATATACAGATTGAAAGCAAATGGAAGTTTCCGTGATGCAATCCTCAAACTGTTGCATTCAGTCAGCTGTCTGTATAATCCTGACTTGTAGATCCGTTTGCGTTTCTGCTTGAAATCCTTTGAAACGAAATGCCTGTGCTATGCTAATCTGCACCTTATGGTTATAGTGATGAAAATGACTTTAAGCCTGCAGAAACTTTTTCATGATCAAACTTGGACCTCCTTGAAAATAATTGGGACAACTTTGCTTAACACCTTTAAAGCTGGTATGATTTTAGGCTAAAACCAGCAGTTTGCACGTGTCTTTGCGGGCATAACTCTGCTGCCAGTTGCACTAGAGACCTGTTCAAATGTTCAAAAGACTAGGCAAGCCTTTGAGTCTGCAATGAAAAAAAATCTTTTGGGTTTTGTTTTTTTGTGAGTTTCTTCTTTTGAGCCAGTTCTGCTAACCACGGCTTGGCCGCACTAGATCTTGGGGCAGGTGTTGAGCAGCCGTTCAGTTGTCTCATCGTCCAGAATCGTCAGACCATGTAGTCCACGAGGACGTTGATGGGTTGGACATTGGAGGACAACATGGTAGACGGTTTGTTCTTCTGTGCCACACTCACAGGCCACACAGGGAGCCATACCCCATTTGTACAAGTAGGAGCAGAAACATCCGACACCGGTATTGAGGCGGTTAAGCCGGACCCAAGCTCTTCTTGGGAGGGTCATTCCGGGTGGTGGGTGCCAGTGTCGGGGATGAAAGTGCTGAGTCTTGTGGGGTTGTCCGCCCACTCTGCATTCCATTGATGATCCCACTGTGCCGCACGTATGTTGTTGTCAGATGAACTGATGAGTTGTTGTGTGGCAGGTACAATTGGGTACACCTCTCAATTTGAGGCACCATGCATTTGCACTCGATGGGCAGGTGAGCGCTGAGTAGAGTAGGTGTCCAGGCTGCACGACACAGCATGCTAGAGAATGTGTGGCTCCATTGCAACGAAGCTCAATAGGTTGGATGCCTGCGAAGATTGGAAGATTGTCCTCTGGTATAGGTTGCAGGCATCCAGTCACAATTCATAAGGCGTCGTTGATGGCGGGATCGGTAAGGCAGGTATGAGGAGCACAGCACCAGACAGGACTGCAATACTCTGCAGTTGAATGTTGGCAACGTTGTTGCTCCAGCAACCCAACCGTAGCCAGCATGCCGCCTCAGGAATGCAACGCATGATGTCAGCTTCTTGTGAAGTGACTCAAGGTGCCGGCGGTACGTGAGCGACCTGTCCAACGTTACTCCAAGGTACTTGGGCTCAGAGCAGAAGGGCAGGGTTTTGTTGTTGAAGTTGACTTTCAGCTCACGTTTAGCTTCCTTTTTGTCAGTGTAGAAGGCTGCTGACATCGTTTTTGTAGTGCTGAGCTTAAGCTTCCAAGTCTGGAGGTATTTACCTGTGGTACTACATGGTAGCCATGTCCTTGCTTAGCACCCCTTCCACTGCCTGCTTATCTCCATCAGCATGCATGATTGTTAGATTGTCAGCATAGTCCTACTTTCTGGAGACGGCGTTTGGCAAATCAGAGATGTGGATTGCAGATGTTGAAGACAAGGGGCAACCCTCAAAAATTTGGCAAGTCCTCTAGTCTGCACTCGAAAAAAATTTTTTGGTTAGGTATTTGCGGATTTTGTGAGTGACGTCACTACTGTCTTTAAAACTATTATTACTGAATGATGACTGGAAGCTTGAATCATCACAAGAAGATGAAAGCAGATCCAAGGCAGGAGATTCCTTAAACAGCTGGCTGCAAAGCTAAGATTCAAAATTATTGTAAGTTTTTCTGCTGAAAACACAGGTAAAAATGGGGGTTCAGGTGTGGACAGGTCAAAAATTGCTCCATTGCATGAAGAGGAGTACTCAGAAAGGCAAATATCTGAAAAATTGAAGTTCAGCAAGTCTGCAATCTATCAATAATATCTTTCTTCACTTTTAAGCGGTCCAATCAAGGTGAAGCTTTGCAAAGGCACATCTCTTAGCTTTCATGGAAGGTGTAAATGTAAACCTAGGTTTTCTGGCAGGTTCATAGAATCTTGAGCCCAAATCAATCACTGAAACAACGTTTTATGGTAGGTGTACTGACATCTGCACCTGTGAGCAACAAATCTGATTGAATTTTTTTGCTCGAAGTGGTAGGTGAGTGTACTACCATCTGCTTTATCATGTGATCATATCTTTGTCTGGTAACCCTGGACTTATCAGCCCTGTGCAAGTTCTACAAACTAACTATTAACGTCTTGAATCTGATGAATGCCTGATGGGTATATCCATCTTCATGCAGTGTAACAATTTTCTACCTCTCCACTACAGATAACCCCCTTTTTTGCCCATCTTTTCTGCAGCAAACTTTGTAATAATTTGAATATTTTTGTTTCCAAGACAACCAGATTGTTAAAAAGCTCATTCTTAAAGATAGTAAAAGAAACATCAGTTATGTAACAATGTTCTTCCAACATAAAAACAGTGTGACGAAAAAAATGACAATTTACCACACTTGTTCTAAAAATCAAATTTTGAAGCAAGTTGTAAAATTTTTGAGTGCGACGTGTGACTGTAGTGGCATAACCAGGTTTACATAAAGACTTGTTTTTGTGCTCTCTTGAAACAGATCCACAACATAATTGCTTATCCGTAGCATTGGTTTCTGCAATTTACGCTAGTCATATGCAATCAACTGCCAAATTTGAAGTGTTTTCTTCAATATTGCTTCTGTGTCTGCTTCTGCAATAGCACAGGTGTTAATTTAAAATTTTTGTTAGGGAACAGATAAGTTCTTGCAAGTTTTCAGGATTAATGCCACTGCTTCCAGCCACCAAGTATATAAATCAGCAAAGTAAAGTTCTTATGGTGAAGTAAAACATTATGTTATTATTACCCAATGTTTGAGCAGCATGCAGCTACCTGCCTTCATTATGGCAAAAAGTTTGTAGTGATTTGTAATAAAAGCAAGCAAACCACTTGGTTTATGTCTCACAAGAAAAGCACCAACTCTGTAGGCAAACAAGCTATATTTGCTGATATGCTTCCCAGTACAAACAAACCTTGCCACTAGGCAAAAACCTGCACCTGATGTAGACAACAAAGGATGAATGAAAAGTACAAAAACAGTTAAAGTCAGGAGAACCAGACAATGTAAATCCATCAACCAAACTACTGAACAATGATGGCAAGAGTCTACTACAGTGTTTCTCAGACATGGTCCAGGTGAACTACCGGTGGTCCACCTGTAATTTCTAGTGGTCCTGAAGAGAGTTCCGTAAATTGCCCTTGAACATGCTCTTGAATTCACTGACCTATGTCAAATGCAGTTTTGACTAGATTTTCATGAGGTGTCAGCATAGCAAAGTGGTCCATTGGATACTTTTTTTTGAAAAAGATGTCCATTGGCCAAAAAAGGTTGACAAACACTGGTCTGATACATCTGTAAAACAAGTTAAATCAGAAAAAAATAGTTATCTAGTACTCAAGAGTTTTATAAATGCATGGACGTCTTGTGGTCTTTTCATTTATCATGGGCATGCCAAGGTTTGTATGAAATGAATTGAGAAGATGCCATTTCAAGAAGTCAGTCTCACATTCCCAAATTTCAGATTTAGTGCAGTCAATTCTGTACTCATTAAATGTAAGTTGTGTCAGTGCACTAAGTCAAAATTAATGTTCTGTCCATTTGACTGATCCTTGTTACATCTGACTTCCAAGCTGCACTTCATCTCTCCTGTATGGCAGAAGTTAAAATCCATGCAAGGGAATGCAAATCAATGGCTGATCACTGTTTTTAATGTACTGAATCTTTGTGAGACAACTCACAAAGATATTTGACAACTAACTTTTGCATATGTGCTTTCCTGCATGTTTCATTTTTGTGATGTGATAAGCACCACTTTATAGCCATTTTGTGAGACCGACAAATGCAGAACAACACCAACCCCATTTGTTACAGGCTAATGTTTTTCAGTACGTTCATTGCTAAGATGCAAAATTTAAAACATGATAGTCATTGTATTTCAAAGCAGATTTATGGGTTTTTCTTCTACTTGTTTTGATGCAATCTGTAAAAGATGCAGCTTGATGAAAGAATGTGGTAAAGACAGAATGCTTGTGGTGCAAAGGGAGTTCTGAATGAAAGTTTAAATGCTAGTCTGTATGAATAGGTTTTAAGTAAAACGTAACACCGAGAAAACCAAAAACAAGTGGATATATCTAGGAAAGCAGTAGAAGCATGTAGTAAGCTCATGATAAGGTCACTATTATTTGTGTGATGAAAAATCACCTCAAACATTGGTTGTTTTATCATGATAAAAGTGCCTTAAAAGTATTTGCAAGTCCCCAAGCTCTTGATGTAACAAAACAGGAAAGAAACACCTCTCTTCCAAATCGTCTTTGCTGCTTTTAGGATCAATGTTGCTACTGTATGTATATTGGAGCAATTTGCAATTGTGAATGGATTTAACAGTTATCACCATATCATTTTAGACTTCATCTGGTCCTCCTCGTGAACCTGGTCTTCCCCAAATGAAGAAAAAGGATATGACTTTGTCAGAACTGCGTGAGTTTGATGGTTTAAAAAATGATGGAAGGATTTTAATTGCGGTCAATGGAAAAATTTTTGATGTAACCAGAGGAAAAAGTTTTTATGGTCCTGGTAAGTGCAGACAGAGCTTACTTAGTGAACAGCTTAGAGCTGTTGGTTTAAATTCAACTTTAAATATTAAGCGGTGACCAGTGCGCTCAATGGTATTTTTCATTTAGTTTATACAGTTCAATCTATTGAGCTTTTTAAAGCAACCTTCTTTCAGTAAGATTGTCAAAAATAAAGTCTGATTCTTACCAAATTTGCATGATTAAAGCAAGGGTCATATAGTTCAATGCAGCAAATTAGTTACAGTTTTGCAAAATGCAGCTTATAGCAGCTGCCAGTTCTTTGAGTTGAAACTGGGCTCAACTTTTAAGTCTGTCTGGCATGTCTTATTTTGAAAACTTTCTCATAATATTTTGTTGAGTTAGTCACACTTCCAAAAAATTTGAAGTTACTAGTGATCTGTTAAACATGTGTGTCTACACTGCTGCTGCAGTTTATTATAATTGTAATATTGTCATTATTAAAATTGCTGTCAACCGATCCTTCCATATTTGAGGTAAGATTTTTTAATTGCTCCTCTGCAACAAGGTATCTCATGCTCAGGCTATACTCACTCTTTGAAAAAATCAAGAATATTGAGTTTGCTTAACATGTTGGAAGCCAGTGTACGTATATCGTACTTTGAAATCGCACATTGAGCGGGTAATTTTGCGCCACTTTGCAACGCCATAACTTGCCAGTCGATTGTGCTAGAGAGCTATACAAACCCTCAAAAGACTCGGCAAGTCTTTGAGTCTGCAATGAAAAGAAATTTTTTGGTTTTGAGTTTTGGATTTTTTGTGAGTGACATCATAAGTGGAGTAGTTTTAGGCCTTCATGGCCCACTTCATCTGGTCCTGGGCTCAAACTGCTAGATGGTGGTATTTCGCTCAAGCTTCTATTGGAAACTATGTTAAAATCTGAGTCTTGATCCAAAGTATCATAAGAAAGGGTCGGATTCAAAGTTATGACCTGAAAACAACGAATCAAATAATTAATCTACTAATTAGATACTGAATTAATTTGTTGTTTTGGGATCATAACTTTTGAACCAGAAACATTAGAAAGTCAGTCAAAGGCTCGGATTCGGATTCAAAAGACTTGGATTCTAGCCTAGTTTCCAATGAAAACATGAGTGAAATACTTCCGTCTAGTGGTTGGGCGCTAGGCCAGGTAACGTGAGCCAAAAAGGTCAAAAACCTACTTCACTTATGACATCACTCACAAAAAAAACGAAACACAAAACCAAAAAATTTTTTTGCATTGCAGATTAGAAGACTTGCCGAGTCTTATGAGGGTTTGAACAGCTCTCTAGTGCAATTGGTGGAGTTATGCCATCTCAAAGACACGTGCAAACTGCTTGATTTTAGGCTGGTTTCAAACTTAGACATATTTGTATGCCGGCAGCGAATGTGTTAATGGTACAAATCTGCCCAACAAGTGAAAAACTCTTGTTTTTTCAAATCTTTTCAGCATATTATCAACATAAGAGACATACAAAATTATAACATAAACATAAAAATTTGAAAATTTAGAAACTAAGGCTAGTTTTGCCAAACAATTGACAAAAATGGCAAGAGCTGTCATCTACCAGTGTTGCTGGTAAGTTGTTGAATCCCAATTTGTTTTTTTGATTGGATGGTATCAGACAACACTTTCGAGCTTCGCCATTGCTTGGCAATTCAGAATGACTGGATATGAAGTTCTAAAACAGGGACTGATTAAAATAGGTTGAAAAGCCTTTATCTGTTTTGTCACTACGGCAATTGTATTTGAAGCAGCCATGTAACGTTGTGTTTGTTTTTTTTGGTTACACAGTAGAAGGTAAGCACTTTGTTAAGCTCTTGCTCATTTTCTCTTTTTGTACATTTGGAGCTTAGGCTTAACAGGGTGCAGAAATGTGGTTGTGCGCTTGCGCCACATCACCAAAAACCTGCAGTACATAAACGGTATTTGCAGCAATGTAGCAATGCCTGGTTCAGGGTGGTCCAAGATTGCGAGCATGAAGGGCCAAATTACAGTTTGAGGAAAAATTTGCAGGTCGCGAAGAGAGGAATTCCATTGCAGTAAAGACTCGTTTGTTGTTCTAACAGACCTATTTTTGCTGCACGCCTAACGATATTTTAATTCTAAGGAAATTATTAATTTTCTGTTTGTTTGTTTGCCACTCGAAATAGAAATTTTCTGCTAGAAAAAAAATACACAACACATCAACAAAATAAAGAAACCATTTTTTGTTTCTTGGTTTTGGTTATAAAGTCAATGTCCACTTTAATTTTCGAAGTAAGCAGACACAAGCAGGCATGCAGGTTTTACCAGTCATACTATTTCGTGTGTCGCTTTTCCATCGCTTCATAATTCAGAAAGCACTTTCGCAAATTACGAACATAGAGCACATCTTCAGTGCAAAGTCTGTTAAGCAGCGGCAATTACCAGGTTGCCCCTCCTGGTTGTGGGCCTGGTCACCCTTTAATTATTTCAAAATTGCTTCCCTAGAATTTTCCTGGTATTTCCCGTATGTTTTCTCATGTTTGGTGCTGTAATGCCTCTTATAATGACTCAAATAAAAACTCTTACGGAACAGATATCACTTGCAACCTCACAAGACACTGTGGTTTGCCATTTTTATTGGCGAAGAAATACCTTTCCTCCCAGTAACAATTGAACTTTCTGTTTTTGCCCTGATATTTCTTATTTGACACTCATTTTTTGTTAAATTGCTATACTTAACTAAATATTACTTCATTACTGCCACAATGTACATCTTCTGATACAACTCGAAAATTAATTAGAGTCTATGCATGCAAAAAAGATAAAAAATAAACGCACAGAATACTGCGGTCAACAGAATACTGCAGCATTAGCCTAGCCTATAGGTTAGCTATCGTAAGTTGTAACGTCATAAATTATAAAAAGATATTGTTACCCCCTAATAGTTACATATTGACATGCACTTCAGTGGTGTGTGACTTGCTAGGACTGTGTGGCTAATACAATGTATTTATGACCTTTTGTAAAATACGACATGCAGAAAGCGTTCGCGGGCCGCACAAAAACTGTCACTCTAGCGAAGGTAAAGAATTCTCATGGCTGATGAATTGACTTTGCTCGCTTGAGAAATGAGCTTCTTGTGCTGTGTGAGAATCCTGACTTTTCTCCAAAAATGTGCATGAGCTATTTGAGATTACGGAAGAAAACAGGCTAATCTCTGGTTTCAAAGACATTTTACAACAGGGTGAGCCATCGTAATGAGCAAATCTAGCAATACAGTTTCAGCAGAACTAAAGATCGACTGATATGGCTTTTTTGGGGGCCGATACTGATACCAAACTATCGGCCATTCATGGACCGATAACCGATATTTCCAAAATTTTTAAATCTTATTTTCTGCTTCATTATCAAAAATATAATATATTATATACCTTACCTGTTTTCAACAACTTCAAAAATCTGGATTTATGAGATAAAATTGTTCGAATTACAGCAATTGCAATATTTTGCTAAGATTTTTAATTAATCTGATTAATGGTGATGCTTCTGTTTTGGCTGCGATGGCTGACGCATGCTCCATGGTTCATCTTGTCTGCTTGTTGATGAAAATGCACTTGTTAGCGTTGCTGCAAGAAAGCTGTCTTGACTTGGTTCATTATGCTTTCTTGCATAAGTTGGCTGGATGCGTGAGGAATATAACAGCGTTTTGTCAACATCTACTGAGGCCGATAAAATCGGCTGTTTTGGCGGATACCGATGATATCGGCAAAACCAAAATATCGGCCCGATATATTGGTCTGTCTCTAAGCAGAATGCACATCCTCTGCCCTGAAACTGATAAATTCTTGTTTTTGTGTTCGCAAAGCCACGGAAGACTACAGTTTGATTTTTATTAAAAAGATTTGCTGATACAATTTAAACACAAAGGCACGTTGCATGATAAATGCGCAGAGCAGTTCATGTCTCGAAGAAGAAAAATAAGAACTGAGGTACAAGTGAAGGCCAGTAGATTTATTATTCTTCGCTTTAGGGACCGCTGAAGCCAAGACATTGGCAATTCTTGTGATAGCTTGTGAACCACGGAAGCTATGTTGACACTTAAGACATTGTAAGAACGTTTGCGCATCTTTTAAGGAGCTGAGGATGTATTTCCGATGTCATTTGTGACGTCAGACCTGGGACAAACCAAAAAAAGCAGTAGATATGTTCAAAAACGTGTTGAAAAAGATCCAAATATGTTAGAAAAATTCCTTCTACATAAAAAATGTTGGCCAAGACCCAAAGATTGTAAAAAAATTTGCAAAAAATTGTGCGATTTTGGGGGTTCCAGAAAGGAATTCATCGATTTTTGGGGGTGTTTTTTTCAGTTTTTGATTTTAAAAATCCATATCTCCAGTTCTGAACACAAAAATATCGGAAAGTTGCGCAATATGTTGACATCCACGTCTTACGACATCCTACCGAATTTCAAGCAGAAATAATAAGTAGAAAAAAGTTACAGCAATTTTAAATCTAAAATGTTGACAACAAAGTCTCGAAAAGATTGGTGTCCAATGCAAAATCCAGTATCGGCAACGGTTTTGGCGTAAAACCCAAAAAATCACTTTTATTTCAAATTTTCGAAAAATACGATTTTTGCCCCAAATTTCTTCTCCAAAAATCAATGGTAAGCGACTTGTTTTGGTATTGGTAGTTAGTTATAGTCGGTGCGAGCAGTCGAATCCAAAACAATGCTCCAAAAACGCTAAAATGTAGTCGTGAAGAATTTTCTTGAAAATGACCAAAATGAGTAAAAGAAACCAAGTTTAGTCGATTTTCTCAAAAATTTCAAATGCAAACATAATTTTCTGTTGAACTCATCTGAAAGATATCGCGAAAACCTTTCTGATAATGTTTTACTTGTCGACATACCTTCAGTGGTTCGCGAGTTACCTCCGAAAAACGGCCGAACGAGCCAATATATCGTTATATCGGCTTCTGCGTTGCGTGAAGGGTTCGTAGAGTGCTATTTTTTTGTGTTGAATGTGTTTTACTTCGCTGTTTTAACGCGCAGCCTGGTATTTTTAGTTGTGGACTGCGCTGCCTTAGCGTTGGGTGTGTTTGCTGTTTCAACGCAGTCTGATATTTTTGCAGTTGTGAACTGCGCTGTCGTAGCGTTGGGTGTGTTTTTTGCTCTGCTGTTTCAACGCACAGTCTGATATTTTTGCAGTTGTGTCAACTGCTCTGTCGTAGCTTTGAGTGCACAGTAATTTGCTCCGGTCTCCTAACTTGGAGCGCTTATAGTTGATATATAGTCAATGAAACGTAAAGTTGTACAACGCCGAATACGGACGGTACGTGTATAGTACTGTAATATTCGTATTATGTCATCATTCTTCACCGAAACTCGAATATAACATCATAATGTGACGTGACGTCACAAATAGCGCACACTCAGTAACAATGACCACCGTACGCCTTGCTTTAAGTTTGAAAAACTACGCTTTGATGACAACACTTTTGGTAGTAAGTCATCAGTTCGTGTGGTTTTGTAGAAACAATCTGACCTTTGACTGGCATGATGGTAGAAGATAATTGATATGCATATATTCATCGTTTATGAAATTGACAATAATTTAAGAATTGTTTGAGTAAATATTTGCTGTGTTAGATTTAAAGAGTCATACTTTACTTTCAGGTCACTTCTTTTGCTAAAGCCTACTTCAGTTTGTTATTTGATGGGTTTCCCTTAGACCAAAATTTCAATTGAAAAGTACATTTTTAAGCCAAGAAGGACTGCAGTACTGACAATACCGAGGTAGTCGAAAGGCCAGCAATCAAAAAATTTTATTTAGAAAACTTACCATTGCACACTTGTAACCAAATGCAACACATTGGTGTGATTTGCAAACTACATGTGGCGACCAAAGTTCGCCGCTCCAATTAGTCTTCTGGCAAGATTTTCTTTCAGGAGCGACATGAAACGCCGTTGTATCCCAGCGAACACGTCATGTTTTACGATGATACAACTGACCGTGGTTGTAATCGTTCAATGTCCTGTGTTGGCGCTTAAAAATTGCCTGCGAAAAATCTTGCACAGTCTGTAATGATTAGTGAGAAGTAATAGTAAGAAGTAATAGCTAAAGTAATAAACCAGGTTGTCATGCACGTTTAGCAAAGAGACTGCCATGCAATAAAGAACATCTGTTTACTATGCGACTGGCCCAGACGATTGTGTGAGTTTGTTTTTTGTATTTCTGTCGCTAACTGCCAAGTCCAACTACATTGGATTTAATAGTTCATTCTTGCACACAGCTAATAAGTAATGGGACAAGAATACTCCGCTTGCGAACTAAATTTAACAAACATCAAAATCAGAGTTTGCCAAGGTTTCAAAATCCCGAGTGCAACAATAGAGTTCATATGCCATGATCACTCTATTATTGCTTGTTCGCGCCACATGTATGTATGGTGTTGTTCTTCACACAAATCCCGTTCGTGGTGAATCACACATTTAACGCAACACCACCGGAGAGGTTGCAACAGTTCATGGGAGCATTTTCCTAGTGCAGTGGTTCTCAACCAGGTGGGAAAGGAAAGCCTCCCCAATGGGGCGTCAATAAATTTCCAGGAGGGCGCGAGCCCTTATGTGCTCGACAACATGAAAAGTTTTTGAACGAGAAAGTGTTCCGTCCAATTTACATATTTAAAGTCTGGGGGGATTAAAACAAAGGACAATTACTTCAGGGAGGAGTGGTAGAGAAAAAGTTAGAACCACTGTCCTAGAGGAAACATTGCTCACAGTTAAGTAAATCAAATACACCAGCTTAATCCAGGGGTCTCAAACATCTGCCCAGCGAGGGTGTTTTGTGCCGCCCGTGATGCTTTTTGGGAATTTTCAAATAATTAAAATTTACGTTTGGTTTATTTGTGTTGGTGCATTCATTTTAGTGTATTCACCGGTGTTCAAAAGTTCTGGGCTAGCGAGTGAAGTTCTTTTTAAACGAACGTAGAGATGGCTAGAAATGACTTGCTTACAACTCATGATACCTTTCGCAGGAAAATCTGTTTATAGTGTTCAGGTGTCTCTCACTCTGTAACACACAACCACCAGCGGTGAATCTGATTCACGCTGTCCTATGCGATGTTGAAGGCGTTACTCCGGCTCGCGGCTGTTAGAGACACGAAACAGGCAGGAGAGTTGAGAGGTGACACTGTACACTTTATTGCCTCGAGTTCTGCACTGGTT
>JGI24158J21664_10005442_pt1 | contig 16652 bp, 11 predicted proteins | sample Ectturendosymbi3_FD_21664 | JGI IMG/M metagenome (IMG submission 21664)
ATTAGAAGTGTGTTAAATAATAATCAATAAACTATACTCATAACTCAACACAATTGCAGATTATATCTCAATTACATAGTACAAATCTACAAAATGTATCTGACCCTAAACTAGCTAATGCTGAAGTTTAGCTGACTGACGAGCTGACTACGTTTTGAAAGCGAATAATTTAAGCATCAGACCAGAGAATGCGCATTATGACGTAACTGTAGATTCTAGAATCTAGATCTGCTAGCTAGGTCTACGCAGTTACCATAGGGCTAATAGACCCATACAGAGCACGAGTATGCATTGATCTTGATATAGCAGAACTACTAAAGCAAATTTGCAGTGAGGTAAATATCGTTACACCTTCTGAATATAATGCCCCCTATAGCGCCCCCTGAGTATTTCCGCCCCTCTAAAAGTCAACAGCGCCCCATAGGGGGCGGTAGCGCCCAGGTTAAGAACCACTGAAGAAATATAATGTACAAGTTGAATGGATCATTTGATAGAAGCTCTCCTGACATCGGCTACCTGCAAAGAAAAATTGAAAAGAAATTGAATATTGCTGATGATTACGAAATTAAAGATTCGAGTGATTATCTTCTGAAAGAAGAATTACAGACAGATGACCTTGCAGTGAACCACGGCATCAGGGGAACCAGGCTCGACAATATGCACTCGTGAACAATGTGCTAAATCACGAAAACTTACAGTTACTTCACGGCCGCGGGATAGCGAATGCGGACATACGTAGGATTAGCATTTATACCGAATTGGACGCTTACCCGTTACCCCGTATCGACGATATGTTGAACGAACTTGCGAAGCATAGTATTCTTATACTTTCGATTTGCACAGCACTTACCACCAGATCAAAATAGCAGATTCTGAGAGCAAATACACCGCCGTTGAAGCAAACGGCAAAGTGTACGAATTACCGCGCATTCCCTTTTGTGCATTGTGACTTTCCAACGACGAATAGAGTAGTTAATCGAGGAAGGAAGCTGTTGGACACATACCCTTACTTGGATAACGTTGCTGTGGCTGGGCGAAGCCGCGAGGAGCACGGATACAGTGTTAATACGTTTCTTGCGGCGATTTGTCGTAACAACTTCACCTGCGAGAACAAGACCATCGCCGCTCAATCGCGTATTCAATCTCGCGGTTACGTTGTGGTAAACGGGATTGTTCAATCGGATCCTGAGTGCCTTGGAAGAATTCTCACCATTTAAGCATCGCAAGTCACTCTGTCAAGTAGTCGGAATGTTTGCTTATTACGCGAAGTGGATTGAGCGCTTCGCAGACAAAGTTCGCCCTCTAGCGACTGCTACGGAATCCCCTATAACTGTCAATGCGTCGAGAGCATTTGAATCGTTGAAAACCGAACTCGGACATGATGCTCTTAACTCTGTCGATGAGACAGTGCCCTTCGTTGTTGAATGTGACGTCTCCGATGTCCGATGCTGCTGTTTCAGCTGTGTTGAATCAGCGTGCATGGGCGTCCGGTAGGCAGTAGCATTCATGTCTCGCACGCTGCACGGCAGTGAGTTGCATTATCCGGCATGGAAAAAGGAAGCAACGGTAGTTATGGAAGCTATCAGAAAATGGTAGCGTCTACTTCTGAAGCAAACGTTTACTCCTATGACTGACCATCCCTGTGTTGCATTCACGCTTGACAGCCGCTGGCGTTATTAGATACAGAATGACAAAATTCAGCAATGGCAAGCTAACCGCCTTTATGTACGTGATAAAATGCCGTCCTGGCAAATGCAATCAGCTGGTATTTTCGAGGGAGGTACCAAGGTGATTGTAAAAACTTCAGGCAATAAGCTTTTAAAAGCTTTTTTTGCAGTCTTTCGGACCATAACTTATAGAAATGTGAAGAAATTTTAGAGTGACGTGTTAATAGGTTTAATAAAGTTAAGCAGTTTTACTAATGGGTTTCAAAATGTTTAATATTGGCGACATAGCAATTTTGCTTGATAAATCTCAGTATTTACTGCACTCTACTCAATATACCTGGAGGTGCTGATTAAGTGAACTCTTAAGGAAAAACTGTGTCCATTTTCTTCATTTCAGTTTTGGACGACGTTGACTCCAGACGTCAATTTCACATAACACATTCGGACCAAAACCATGGGCGCCCTCACACAGAATTTTACCAAGAGGGGCAAACTGCACTTTTTACTAACTTATATGGAACTCAAAATTGGAACACATTAATGGTTTTAGCAAGTGCGTTTCTATCAGCTCCATTCGGGTTAGTTTAAATAGTCTTTGAGGACAGAAGAAGACCGTGTATGAATTCCTGAAAAGCAGTTTAGGTGGTTGGGTAAACCAAATCTCGCGATCCGTACACTGCATATCAAAACTTTTCAGGCGGCCAGCGAATGGATTTACTTAGGTTACTTGCAAACGCAGATATAACTTGCAAACGCAGATATAACATCTATATATATATATATATCTATATATATCGATTTTCTGTCTTTGTCCCACTTTAGACAAGGTTTTGCTGTCTTACTGAATTAAATTCCTTTGAAAGAAATTGAAACGAACTGTATGAACGTCAATTTTACGTCACATTTATGCTGTTTTTGTTTAGGTGCCCAATAGACGGCTGTCATTAGACTGGTTTCTGTGATATGATAGAACTTACCCAAAATGCTTGCCTCGTAGCCATCTATCAAGGATGAACTTGAAGATGAATACCGTGATTTAAAGTACAGTGGAATATAACCTATCCACCCTTGGTTTCGGAGTTAAAATGTTATGTTTGATCCAGTGCATAGTTCAGACTTTAACCTCGGAGACAGAATATCGAACTAAAACACGAGACCGATATTTTGTCAAAACAAATCTTGAAACACTCCTCTACCTCTAGTGCTTCAGAAACACTTTCAAAAGTGATTTGTGTTTTCTTCATGCGAACAGGAATGCCAACATGAAAACGTTTTCTTTGTGTAACGGGACCCGTCGCCAGGTTGTATTTCACTTTTCAAACTTTCTACGCATGTCTGAATAAAAATCATTAGCACTATCGATCTCAATATTAGCACTTCATGTAATTTGCCATGTTTTCTTTTTTCTTCCTTTAACAGTTTTCACAGTTAAACAGCAAAATGTGAAGTTATCAAGTGATCAACAATGTTCACCCTTTCTTTTTTATCTCATGTCATGAGTGACCTTTGCTCCTTTTTTCGTTTCTCTCAAACGTCCACTTGGCCCTTTTCCCCCTTTTAAGTACGCGTTCCTGTTTTTAAAAATCCTGGTCCAACTTGGGACTTTAGTCACAAAATTCTAAGCATCAAAAAGATCAGAAGCTCTATTTCAAAAAAGCCTTTAAAAGATATCCGATTGATATTTGCATACGGAGCAATTACGTGTTGTCAATTTAATTGTAGTTTTTTTCCTTATACCGCGCACTTTACAGAGAAGTGAGGATGCCAAAATTGTACCGTAGGTGAATTTTATGCTTTTTTAATAAGATCTCGAGTGGACAATTAATCGCTGTGAAAAGGATTCTTTCAATGAACATGAGTTTGATGCGAAGAAAGAATTTTCCCAACGTTTCGTCATCCAATATTTCGAAAAGTTTGATTTTTTTCATTTTTTTCCGTAAATTTCCTGAGCAACACGTAAAGAGTTTATGCGTGTTCTCTCTCCAAGGAATTCAAAGCAGTTCATGTTTCGACTTTTTGTAGGTAACTGTGATTTCACTTTAGCACATACTCAGCAAAAACAACGTGGTAAAACTGTTTGGCCCTTGTCAGATTCGAGACAGCTCACGAGAACGTCTGCCAAACATTTTGTCATCGTCGAGTTGACGTTAAAATTTACTCTCTGCAGCAGGGCTGCCGTGTCGGAGGTTAAATGTTCGACTCCAACTCTGACGTTTCCAAAATGTCTGACTCCAACTCCTTAACATAACGTGAATGAAGTTCAGCTGTCAACAATTTTGTAGCAACCAGCAATCGATGGAAATCGTGTTACACAGCAAGAATTCTCTGTTTCGATAAAAGTTTTCAAAGGAATTGTACCATTTCACCAGGCACAAGTTAGGATAAAAATGGTTGAGTTGGACTTCCGAAGTCGGGTAAAAAATCCGACACCGACTACGCAACCTTGCTTTGGAAGTAGTTTCTCGTTAAGTTGAATAAAGCTTTTGGTCGTGTTGCAGTTTTTGGACGTGTTGCAGTCAATACAGGCAACAAGAATTTGGCCAGTATGTCGGAAGCAGCTATTGACTCAAGGTTGTAAGGAACGAAGGCTGTAAGGAACGCAGTCTGCAGCAGTCGTGGCCCGTAATACTTGATTTGTGAACTTTGCTTCTTTACTTTCCAACTTGGACATTTTCGCGATTTCAACCCCGCTTTTTCAACTGTCGAGGTTCATGGCGCCAAGTGGTGTTTGTATACTTGCGTAACTTCTGATGCTATCTTTTCTGGAAACTGCACGGTTTGGCTGTTCGTGTTAGGTCAAGTAATTTTTTTATCTTATTTTAGTGGCGGCAATTGGGGGCAGTCGAGCCTAAAAATTTGCTTCTTGCCGGGGCGGTTAAGGTGAAAACGCTCCTGTCCAAGGAGCGCTACGGCGATTCACTCAGTCCCCAAGGATCGAACACACAACTTTTCAATTAAGAGGCGGGCACCATGCCACTGCGTGCTGCCACTGATTCACCACCAGTGCAGCATTCACTGCAAAAGCAGCTGCGTGGCTCACGGCGCATGAAAGCGGAGATAGCGCCGCAAACCACTCGCGACACACCGCAAGGAGTAAAAGAAGCGAGTATAATGAAACTGAACTGATTCTTCCAAAGACCACCTTCAATCTTTTTTGTATAGGCTATCTCAAGTATGTATGCCCACACATTGCATACTGTGAGATTGTATCAATTGCTGTGACAGCTAGCGCTAATTTATAAAAAGACTCTCGCACAACTTCTATTTCCTCTGTTGTACAAAATTTTTATGACTTTTCATTCAACGCACGTAAGTAAACTAACAAAATCTTCCCTGAACCTTTTTCATGGATACTATTAAAAGACACTTTAAAAAAACAGTAAAAAATTGAAATAAGATTGTCGTCGTTGTGGAAGTGAACACCTTTTCTAATATCAGTTCTTTTATAGTGTTTGATCCGTAGCAGTAGTCGGTTTTGGTTGTAACTTCCATGAATTTTATTTTCGCAATAAGCTAACCTTGATCCAAACTTGGTCCTACTCACCTACAGTCAGTGGCATAGCAACCCACTGACTACTCTGGCTATAGCCAGTTCCTGGGGGCGGAAAATTCTAGTCGCCAATTGCAAGGAGAGATAATTGACAAGAGGTGAGGAAATTATTTAGACTGATCAAACTTCAAGTTTTTTAAATTTCATCAGCTAAGTCCCACGGCCCATGAGAAGCTTTTTTGCAAATGAGGGCGACACAGCCGATATTATTAGTGCCATGGTTACAGCCATGTTATGCTCACCACCGCTTTGTCGCTACCTCTCTCTCAATGTTAGTATGTAACAATGGCAGCTATATCAGGAATCTATTCGAAACCCGCTTACTCTAGCAAGCTGCAGCATCGTTCGTTGGTCAAGGTCCAGCCCAGTGGTTCGCAAAGTTTCATGAGCCGTGGCCCCCTTCTAAGTTTGACTGGCGAATACTTAACATATCGTGACACTTAAGTTATGCAATATCACGGCAAAGCTACCTATTGAAGGCCTGTGCTTGTGGCCCCCAGAAAACCGCTCCGTGGCACCAAGGGGTCGATGACCCCGTTTGAGAAACCCTGGTACAGCCAATGCAGTTGAAGTTGGGCTTTTCAAACTATTTGGCGGAGTTATTTAGAAAGCTCTACAGCAGTTGAGCTATAGTTCTGTGCTTTATTGATAGGAAAGGGAAGATGCTTACTTTCTTAATACTTTCGCTCATCCGGTGGAGAAGGTTTTAATTGGTGACTAAAAAGCTGTTCGTCTTAGGGCGTTAATATACGCAGGTTTTGCTGCGAAAATGTGAGCGCTGTGTTGCAACGCTGGACACCCATTTAATGGAAAACGTTGTGTACCAATTGTTTTTAGTCTTATGTCGTCCAAAAGAGCTAAATTTCACCCAACTAATCGCAGTAACGTTTACTACAGTCAGGCCCGTCACCAGGATTTTGCAGCAGGGGGGGGGGAATCACAAGGGGGGCACATTTTTAAATACAACATGGAATGTATGTTTTAAATACAATATTGAATGTAAGCAAACGCCACAAAAAGTCGCTTGCGACATGTAAACTTTATTCACATTTACCTAGACCCAGAAAGTTATACAGATATGAACGCCGACCGGCCGAGCACCGTCATTTGCTCTTTTGCAACTTGGGCAAGGGAAGAGACAAGAAATAGCATATTTTGCAAATCGTTAAAAATTCTATCTCCTTGTAGATTGTTCTCGCGTTTCACCTTTGCCCCGGCCTTCTCTTTCATGTCGCACAAGGTACAACATATCAGGCGGTTCGCTATACAGCAGAAATAAAGAAAAATAGACGATAAAACGCTTGGGACTGGCGTAGCCTACTACATTTCTTGTCTATTGACAAAGGCGCGAAAAGAATTTATTTTTTGCAAAACGATTAGGACTACAGTTGTTGTGGTCAAGTATATCGGTCAATTGTCTCAATGTAGATTAATTATTTTGGTGATTTTCTTCCTAGACACACTTGCTGTTTGCATTTTCCCTTCGTTAATTTCTTCTTTGTTGTTTGTATTTCGGTTTCCTGTCATTCATTTTGAAAAATTTTGTTTGGCTGTTAATCGTCTTGGGAGTTGAGTAATGGTGACTTCGGTCATACGAACTCCCGCCCACGACAAATCTTGTTTGTTCGAAAATACGAATTGTTGAGTATTCTTAATTTGTTGTTGCCTTATAATCTTTTCTTGTTTTGGATACAGTCCAGCTTAAGGTTTTCTGTTTGTAATAGTTGTTACTTGTTCGAATACTCTGCTGATATCATCATATTGTAGCTATTACCAGCTGCAACTCTGCGTTGGGCCCCACGGCATGGTGTTCAGGGAGGTTAAGCAGTCGATAATTTATGCTAAATTTGGCGAAAGTTCTTGCAAAACGGTCTTCAAAAACAAAAGATCATACCATGGTTGACTGGACACGATAATGACATAAATATAACATCACTGCCCGCACCAAGGGGCGGCATTTTCTGCTACGGCCAGGGGCGGCAGATTGTGTTCCTACACCACTGCCTACAGTACGTCCATTTCCGATGCAAAAACAGTACTGCGATTGGCACCATACGTAATACAGGATTACTGGTAGATCGCGCTGTATAATAGTGTTCGTGAAGCAATAGCGGATCCCGGGCGGTGCAGTTTGGGGCAATTGCCCCAGGAAAACGTCTTTATTTGGGGCAATTGCTCCAGGAAAACGTCTTTAATGTAAATGCGCCCTTTTTTGGTGGCTGTCAAAGTAGAAACAGAGTTGAAAATACTCCAAAGCAGAGGTTCTTAAACTGTTTCAGTCGCGCCGCTTTGATTTTAGTCATTGATACTCATGCCTCACCTAACCTCAAAATCAGACACGAGAACAGACTAACAGTTTATTTGCCATTGTCCTGTTTAATGCAACTGTTTTTTGAAAACTAGCAGGTGAATTCGAGTCTTTGTTGAGCACAACACACGTCGCAAATCGGCTTTCCCTTCTCGTTTGTTCTGAGATTTTGTCTTGTACGCTTTGTTTTGATTATGGCATTTATAATGAAATGGTAGTAAATTTACAGTTGATAAAAGCAATGCATTATAATATTTTTCAAGGTTTCAATAATATGTCGCTGCCCTACTTGCAAACCTTTCGCGCTCCGCAGTTGAAGGGCCCAGGTTCTTAACTAAACAAGGCTTTACACTTTGTTGAACTGCAGGATTTAAAATCCGCACTTGTAATCAGTCTGTATTATCCAGGTGCGGATCCAGCCAGTAAAGTTAGGGGGCGGGGCGATTTCAGTGATATTTGGCAGTCAAGTCTTATTACGGGTTCACTGCTGTAAGACAGACNAAGTATACTTCACAGCACAGCTGTGACAAAACAATGGACGACAGAATGGTCTTGTATCGCGAATGTTGTTTTCCGAATTGTAAAAATTACGGTGAAAAAGTGGCTTTTCTAGGTTTTACGGGGTGCGATGCCCCTGGATCCGCCCCTGGTATTATCGAATATTCGATTTCGAATGGCTGTTCAACACATGCCTCAAGATCTAGTGCGGCTTAGCGGTGGATTGAAAGAACGTCTCAAACCATGAAAAAATCGAATATTACCAACAACCCTATTCTTTCGTGATAAAGCTACTGTTCCCATTTTTCTTTCCAGCGTGAGAAATGCTCTTGCTCGGCCCTACTCTGGTCATCATAAACGCAATCGCTTTCGCTAATACAGCACGGTTCTCGATTTGCCATTGGACTGTGCAAGATTGGTCTGTTTTTGTTACAAGTTTATTTTGCTTGATGGTAGCATTGAAAGCCGGTAATGAAAATAGAAATGCAATGTGGAAGACTTATTACATGACGCAAGATTCCAGCAAACTCATAGGCAGCTTCTGCAAGCAACTGGGCATGTATTCGACAGATTTTGCGGAGATATGTGTCGCTTCACTTTCAGGTCAAGCAATTTAAAAATTGAAGCAACTGTTGAACGTAGGCAATATCCTTGCAAAACTGACAAGCTACAGTATCTGGTACTAAGATTACTAGGAAAATCCGATAATTCCCTAGTTTACTTTGAAGCGTAAGTGTGTTACCAGCGCTGGGCTTTCAGTGTACATCATGAAATATGGCAAGTCTTACTGTTTTAGTAAACATTTACGCTTTGATATAAGGTTGGCCTAAGACAGGGTCTCCAAACTTTTTTTGTGCGAGGACCACATAAGCTTATACACAACAGTTCGAGGACCGGACATCTCACCTAATATGATTATTTCGAGATATGATACATTCTCCAAATCAACAAATTTGTTGTATATTGTTTTTGTATTATTTTTCAATGCAATTTTAACCTACGGATAAAATGCCTTAGCAGGCCGGATAAAATGGCTTCGCGGGCCGTAGTTTGGAGACCCTGGACTAAGATAACGAAGTGACAAACTGTATGCAGTGACGCCGGAGATCGGAGGCATTGCCCCTGTGCCTTTTCAAAACAGGGGCAAAGGGGGCGGAGGTGCATTTTCCTAACAGTATCATAGGTAATTTCACGGTTTATCAAGATCGACTTAAAAAAACTTTATTGCAGCAGTTACGCATTCAAAAAATTCAGAATGGTTTTCCATAATTTCTGTTATTATTATTGAGGACAACATTGTTGCTGAACAGAAATTGGATACGAATTTTCGTTTTTTATAAGGTTCCATTGCCCTCAACTCTTTTACTGCCCCCTTGGCCCTACCGCTGCTCCGGCGTCCCTGCTGTGTATGTGGTCTGCAAAGTCCACAGCCAAGAGCTTGTTTGCTATTTAACTTGCTTAAATTACAGTACAATGAGTAAACAAACACATCGATAAACAGTTAAACTTTTAGTTTGGTGAAGTTTGTGGTGGTGTTGGCTGAAAAAGTGAGGAAATGATTTTTGGCAGATACATCACAAGCAAAAGGCTTGGATCATACATGCAATGCAGATTTCTAGACATTGGGCTGTTAGTGTTTTGCTTCTGTTGAACGTTGTCACAACTTTTTCGAAAGCCGGCACTAGCTTCATTGACTAATTATATCATATGACTCAGCTAATAAACTGGGATGTGTTTCTCTGCACATCAGAGATGTTTTTTCTTCATATCCGGAGTCCACTGTTCTAGCATGTGAAGCCATATTAACACATGGTTGAAATTTTACGGTTATATGTACTTTAGGGTAATATGTTTTTAGGCCAAGTATGTGAATCTATCATGCGATTGTGAGATTGTTTCTCACGATAGCCAGCAGAGCTACCTGAAGTGGGAGTAATGTCATAGCAAATTTGTTTTTGAATTGTCGCTTCAGCGATAAATATGAGTTCCATGTACATGCTGTAACTGCACAAGTTTTGTCTGGAAACGTGATTGTCATTTGCCTACTTACATGACTCGTATCGTGGGCCTTGAATTGTCAGTTGTTAGTGCAAGAACCGCTCTACCTCTAACCGATGGGGTGATACATTTCAGACTTTGTTTTTTCTGATTTCGATACATATAGCCAAAATAGTGTCAAATACTAGCGCAGCATGCAGTGGTGTAGCGTATATTTTTTCAATACATTTTGTAGATATAATCGATTGTTTGGGACACCAAAAGTGTTCATATGTATTGTGCAACTTGTGTAAAACCTGGGCCCATTTTTGACCCGCTTCTAATGTTTTGCGAATTAAAGATATAAAGCGCTTTTAAACTGTGGTGATTTTCAGAAAGATGGCGTAGTCCAACCAATAAAAATAGCCACTCTCTTGGCCTACAAAGGTGAAAACTTTTGGGTGATACCCCCAACGATCGTCATAGAGAATCTTGGGTGTTTAAACAAGTGAAGACTTTTTCAGCCCCACCCATATGACTGCCCCCAAACGCCTGGCCTGGATCCATCACTGCCGTGAAGCGTGCTGATGAAATTAGTTCTGACCTCGTGATTAACTGTTCAGAAACGTTGGTTGAGAAGTATTGGAGGTGCACACGACCGTTTCGATCTCAACATGTAAACAAGCTGGCGGTGCATGCTGACTGCTTCTCGATATTAGTTCCAGGCGTTTGTCGTTGGCCAATAAAAATAGTGCTTTGATAGCGCTTTAAAACTACGACGGTCTTGTAGCGCCACGAATGACTGTTAACAAGGTCTAGTATCATTTGACTCGGTTCTTTGTTGCGTTCTTGGTAGTCCCCGCAACTCTTCCGTACACCGTGCGCCTGGTAAGAAGACTACATTACTAATTTACTGGGTCTTGGTAAGACCGGGCCTAGGCCATGGGCTGGTAATCAAAAAAATCGACGTATATACGTGAGCCGGGAGAATTCAAGGTGGTGCAGAATGCGATTGCAAGAATGTAAATGAGCAAACCTGATTTAGCTGTGGGTAACCCATCAAAATACGCGAGAACCGCTGACTGCTATTCTTGTCAAAACGAGGTTCACCTGAACACAGTATCTTAATATAAAACGAGTAAACACTCAGGTAGAGGAGCTTGGTATGCAGAAAAAACTGTCCCAAGTCTATTTTGGCGCGTTAGTGGGACCTTTGCGTCCCACCACCACTTTGCGTAAGAATGCCGTCTTCCGGTGTTAAGGATATGATACATTTGCATCGCGACAAACCCATTTGACATTAGTTACGCATCAACTCTGGTGAGAGCCTGAGCAGTTGCGCTGCTTCAAAGACGAATCCAAAGATCCTAAATCCAGCAAAGCAGTTTCATACACTTTTGTGTTGTTGTCATATTAGAATTTGCACTTTAGCTGCGTTTTTATGAAATCGTGCGCGAGCATCATTGTGAATTGGATGGAAGCCGCGTATACAATGCGCTACATGGATGTTTGCGGCAAATACAGGTGTCATAACGCACACTATCAAACGACTGTCGTTGAGGCTGTGTTGTTGCACTGATACGGCGAAAGAAGTCGAACAGCGAAGTTGGCGTAAACTCAGAGCTTGTCTTTAATTTATGTAATTTAAACATTGCGTTGTGGTCGGTGCTGGCTACTTTTCCCTTGCATTGCATTTTTACTTCGGATGTTAATAATTTGCTTGCTTCGATTGAATCAGTCTGCGCCAAGTTGGATGATACATAGCTGCACCATCTTATCAATAGCTTGCTTCGTTTTGGTGGAAAACCTGAGAAACGTTTACTATCTTTCACAAAACAAGGATAAGCTGAAGCAGCTCAGCTCCACAAGGTTTTGATGTGGTGTTAGTTGTTGTTGGAGGTGCCCATTTGCTGTACTGCAAGGAAAAACTTTACGAAAGATAGAAACGTAAAGATGGCAAGAAATCCAAAGAAACAGTGATGGTGTAAAGTGTAGTTGAAGTTCAATCTGTGAGTAAATTGTAAATACTGTTGTTTTAAGAACTGTTGTAAATGTTATGGAAATTCAGTGTGACTGAGCACATGCAAGGTGATTATCCGCTTTGCCGTTCTCAGCGAGCAACGAGATACTCAGCAACACATCTCACGCAGATAATCCTGTAATTGGATTAGCAGCTTCATACTATCAATACCTCTTCCGAACGTTGTTGGAGTTTATTGTATCAAGCTGTAATTAAGAATTTCAGTGATTCAACTCGAACAGTGGTTCTTTAAAACTTTTTACATCAACGATATCACAACAAACTCTGAGCATGCTTTCTTTTTCACAGAGGTTAGGTTTCCATTCTGAGGATCCTCATGATCAGCAAAATAAGAGTTAAACTTAACTTGTTAGCTGTTAGCTGATTCCTTTAAATATTGACTGATAATTTGTAATCAGTCCTTATTAACACAGCACTTGTCACGTCGGAAACATCTCTATTTCCCTTCAAGCTTTGCAGAGATCTATTAAGTTTGTTCAAATGGCAAAATATATACGCCAAACTGGCAAGCTTGCTCATCCACTTTTCATCCAAAAGAAATTTTGACAATGGAGAGTTCCTTTCTCTTAATCTGTTTTTTTTTTTCTTCTTTGAGCTCAACAGGACGAGAAAGAACTCGTCTTCTTGGCAGCCATCTTACTTCTGTGTGGGGAAGATGTTCATGCTGCAATTCATTCTTTCATACAGGGTTTTGAATAGCATTGCATTTCAAGGGTCGACTTCGAATTTCACCACGTTACATAGCACGTTGTTTAGCATCAGTAAAAATCAATTCATTTTAGCTAAATGCTGTACAACAAGAAAAGGTGTGTCTTTGCGAGGTACTTCTTTTATTTTTGCAACTGTACGCCAAGGCGATAAATCGTCCAGACCGAAAAGTCGCGTACCCAAAGCAGCCACATGGCCAACTCTGCAAACATGCGAATATGGGCGACGGGCGCCGCAGATCACTCGTGCACCCCGGGAGGAATACAAAACCGAGTATGGAACCTGAACTGCTTAACCTGCCTGCAATGGTTAGAATGGTTAGACAATGATTAGGCATGGCTGGTTATCGCCGTGGTGTACGGGTACGCGATTTTCGGTCTGGCCGATTCGGTCTGGCCGATACGGTCTGAGCCGTTTCGGCCTGGCCGTTTCGGTCATGGGACATTTTGGTCTGGCCGTTTCGATGTGGGGACATTTCGGTCACGACATTTCTGTACATAAACAACTGATTACCTTTGTATATTGAAATTATTATTTAAGCAGACGAAATGTCACGCTAGCTGGTGTTATAACAAACCCCTTTTGAGGAGTCATGATTGCGATGAAATCCGAATTGTAATCATGAGTTGAAGCATTTGTATTTAATTACAAAACGTCGATAATTATTAAATTTGCTTGCTGATGAAAATGAAAATCATATGTTGATGTTGAATAACTGTTGATCTTGGATCATGTTTGTTGTATTTTTTTCAAATGAAACCTTTCGTTGATTTAAGTAAGTTTGCATTAAAAAGTGAACTTATAAGATTTCTGCAAGATTTCATAGTCTGACCGAAATGTCTCGAGACCGAAACGACCAAGACTGAAAAGTATTGTGACCGAAACGGCCAGACCGAAACGGCCTGTTCCGGGCTGCTTTAGCAGTGGTTGCTGCACTGCACTGACGGCGAGTAAGTTACAGCACCGCGCATCTACAGCTCCCTTGCACTTGCACTCAGACATTGTCGCACAGCGGCACGAGGATGAACAAGTTAACTACTTTTTCAAGTTTTCAGTATGGCCCAACTAGACGCGTAGCCAGGGGGAGGCAGTGCCCGCGTAGACAGGGAAGGCAATGCCCCCAGTTACATAAAGTTGCAACAAATATTTTCAGATTAATCAAGCTTTTGATGTACTGCATAAGCCAAACGGATAGTTCAGTGCAAATCAACGACATTGTCTTATATTTGATATTTTAGTCGACGCTGGTCAAACTAGTGTGGTTTACTAATTGTCCACAATTAATCAAACGTTGTGTATAGTGCAAGTATCAGGGAATTCATATTATGACTTACATTTACCTGATGTTTTAAGCTACGTACTGGAAGTTGGTGATTATGAAACAAAACTCGTATCTAATCGCTTGTAATCATTAATCTCAAGTAAAAATATGGAGTAACGATTTTCGCATTTGTTTTTGGCGCAACGGCTTGCTGTATCCCACGTAATGGTGATGCAGCCTTCATTTCACGACCATGTGGCAAAAATTCCTTTCTGATAAGCCTGGCGTACTATATAGCTTATTTTTGTTTGTAGGGTTGGTCGTAGCCTTAAATGACTAAGGTAGATATTTGCTTTTGTGCAGTTCTAACACTAAATGCGTGAATATGGCGGTGACATACATTTTGTAAAGTCTTCTTATTTATTCCATAGTCACTATTTAGCAACAATATTATCCATCCATTATATTTATTTGTGATGACATGTACTGTGACGATTCAATCATTATTATGTGGAGCCTTAACGTTTTCATCAATGATTTCCCGGCGAGTAAAAATCAGTCTTGTCAAAAAATCAGAGCCTGATGTAATTGAGCAAATCTGACATAGTCTCAGTGTTTCAACTTTCATCTGATGCCAATTGCCGCCCTACCCTACAATAAATTTGAAATCATCAGCTCCAACGAGAAGAGTCAGCAGCAAAATCTAACGTAAGCAGCAGATGCTTTTTTGTAAATGTTGAGGGGATTGATACTGCCATTACTTACAGACAGGGGTGGAGCTAGGGGGGTGCCAGGGGGGCACTTCCCCCCAAAAATTTTGCCTGGACCCCCCAGTGGCCCCCCCAAAATTAGGTCTCTTTCTGTAGGTCTCTTTCTGAAAGTTCTACACAGACCATTGACAGCTCCCCATGTTGCAAAACTGGCCCCTCCAGTGGTCCCCCCAAATGAAAATGTCTGGCTCCGCCCCTGCTTACAGATGGCTTGCAATCTGTCTTCTCGAAAATTCGCATGTGACTAAAATGAAACTATACTGGAATTTTTCCCATTAGGACTTCAACTTCCGCAGAAATGTTATTCTCTTTTCTATTAACCCGGGATTTGTACAAATGTAATTACACATGTAGTGCTAAGCCATCTTTACATGCAGCTGAGTGTGATCAATAAGTTTTGTAATACCGGAGTTACGAATGGATTCTGTTTACAGTTTAATTGCATGTTTGAATGGAGTCAGTTGATTTAGCAAAATCTTCAAGAAATTTTAAAGTAGCTACAAAGGTTTTACGAAATACGTCGAACGTAGCCAAAATATTTTACTGATTTATTTATTAAAAATCAATACATTTTTCTAATGTGTCGAAAGACTCCAGCGTTTACATGAATCAGCTGCATACGCCAAATAGTCGCTCAAAAATGAGACGACAACATGATCCACGTCTTATGGCAAATATTTTGTAGAAGGCCTGCTTCGAAAGTCGTCTTAGACTTAGAGAAAAGTCGCTACTCAACTTCTATTGAACGTGTGTTGGTGTACATCAGAAGTGTGTAAATATAAGAACTGCAATCATAATGGCGGCACCAATAACTTCCTGCTCAACTGCAATATTGGCTGCAAGCAGCATACTGCAGATCGTGTTACGTATCATCGAGATTTTCACAAGCACTTGTGCGGAATATTTTACTAGAAAATGGTGGCATTGATCCATAATAGAAGTTTGGAACTTCACTATCAAAACTTTTAAAACTTATGAATTCAATGAAAGCAGCTTTTTCATTTGCCGGTTTGAATCTGAACTAGATTGTTCAGTAAAAGAAGACAAAGGTGCGTTTTGTGAATGATGCTTTAAAAACATCGGAATTGAAATATTAATATTATATGTTGAGAATCGGTTGCTGATTGCCCTCCTATTAAAATTTCTGGCTACGCACCTGGTATGACCCGACCGAAAATTGAACCGGCAGCCTAACAGCTTTGGTGGCGCGTGCACAACAAACTGTACCATTTAGTCGGTTCAGCTTGATTGATTTTTTCATTATAAGGAATCAACGTTTCCAACGCGATCACTGCAGTTTGTACTATTTTAGAAAAATGATGCAAACAGTACGTCTAAAGTATCTGTGGCACCTGTAGACAAGGGAAATTTTGGTGCCCATGGTAGTTGTTCTCAAGTGCACCCCTGGAACTCGAGTAACAAATTTATTCATCATGGCCAAGCCTCCCACAGCTAGAAACCAATATCAACAATTAGACAAAACTATATGAAAGTATTTTGATAACTTTTTTCTTATTTTTGTGGACAGTGGATACGTATCTTCGCTATTACTGAACGTGGAGCAAACTTGAAGATCTGTTTCCTTTATTTAAGCATTTCTTGCACCCCGTAGAACAGCGGTTCTTGACCTTTTCGGTCAAGTTTCCCACTAAGGCCAATCACCAAGTTCGAATTTCCCTTCTGATATTTTTAGTGACGATGTTTTGCGGAACGCTATTTAGCCAATACTCATAGTAGCTATTACCTCGGTGGTATATAGGTTTCGCATAATAGATATAACAATTAAAAGGATCTACTCATGGGTTTCACTCAAGGATTTCGCTCATTTACATCATATCAATCACACAGAAAAGTAAAGTGCTCATTTTTAAT
>JGI24158J21664_10005443_pt1 | contig 16651 bp, 8 predicted proteins | sample Ectturendosymbi3_FD_21664 | JGI IMG/M metagenome (IMG submission 21664)
TCGCAAAACTCAATCCAAATTGCTGTGGGTTCGCCACTAGGTGCCGGAAATTATATTTCTGTTTTGTAGGGTGCCGCAAGCCTAAAAAGGTTTTGGAACCATTGGTCTAAGATGTGAAAGATCGTAGGCGAGGCGCTGCTTGCGAGAGATGGCTGTGGGCGGTCTCAGTTCCTTTACCTTTCTGGTAAGGTCGCAACGCGTCGTTGATCAAGCGGAATTCCATGTGGCAATTGGGCCATGCCGACTGGACGTCTAATGCCACGAGAGATTGTTTTGTACAGTGCGTCTACTGCTGGATAGGAGGTTCTCCCCGAGCAATAGCTGAAACTTTGCGGTTTCCTCCTTTGACGATGTGGTTGCGTTATTCAAATTTGAACAGACATACACATGTTTATCCGAGAGGCAGCACTAGCGACATGGATGAAAATAACTGCGAGGTGAATCGCACTGATGTCAGGTCGAAACCTTCGTTATCTGTGCTGCATAGTTTTTTCCACGGTAAGATGCATGTCTGTGGTTATGGTTCGGCGGACAGTTTGCAAGCATTGCAGGCGAGCTGGCATTCGCTTCTGTCGTGATTGTGGATGGAGTTATGTGCTTACCAGTCGCGTGTGTTGCTGAGAGAAATGCCAGGGAAGAATTTTTTCCGAAATATCTCACAGCCATTTGTATGTGTTAAGAAAATAACTTTGAAAGAGTTGTGAAGTTACGTCTTGTAAGGTTTTCAAAGAGTGTAGCATTTGAATTGCCTTCTTACAAATTCTACCACTGCTTGGTGTTTTTCTCGAGGCGTGTAACGAACAATACTCACTGGATCCTGAGCTTTGAGTGGAGCTATTCATTTTGCCAACTGCAGACATGGATCTCATGTTGAATACGGTCTTCCATTCTCCATCTCCCTTTTCTTGTTTCCGCATCTTACATTCACTAACTGCAGAACAGGGTTTCAGTGTGTACGCCTCTGTTCCGCTTCGGCCAGTCCAAAGAATGTGCGTGTTTTTTACAAGTCTGCCATGACAATCGATTTTCTGTAAAAGTTTCTGCATCCGTTTTGTTGGTCTTGGCGTGCTTGCAGTTCCAGCTTGGGATTCCTTTCCGGCTTTATTTTATCGTGCAAGAACATGACTGTGGTGAATTTATATTTTAAGCTCAGTACGTTATTTGAAACCAATGCTGTAAGGCCCAAGTTATTGGTTCATTTTTACTTTTTCTGATAAACTCTTCCAGTACTTAACAACTTCATCTCCTTTTCTGCATCGAGATTTTTCATTCGTCTCCTTTTGTTGCAGTCTCAGAAGCAAGTAACGTTAATGTCAGTTATACTGTAGGGCAGTGATAGGAATATAGTGTAACGTGTCACCAAGGCAGGTTTTGTCTTGTGGACAGATTGTAGGAAAAATAGTGCCCATGTGACCGCAAGGCACTCCTTTGTTCTACGTTTCATTTTCTCAATTTGTGGCCAGGTAGGTGTGTTCAGCTTTTCATGTAGTCTCTTTTTGTTCAGTATCGTGCAGAGGGGGGTGCCAATGGGGCGACGGCTCCGGGCATCCGAGGCAGGGGTGAATCCAAAGAGTGAAATCGCAAAAATTAAATTTTATTAAAATGTTGCGGCTAGCTGCTTAGCGCTGCAAGGCTACTAACACATATTGCATGGATCTGATAGATTTCCATCCCCTCAAGAATGTTTCTGACTTAGGTGACCCGAGAAAGAGAGTGCCATCTTTATCTTAACGTCCTATCTATCTTCCAGCTTTGCTTGTGGCGTTTATAGTGAAAACGACAAAACCAATGCATTTATTAATTTTAAAAATATGTCACTGCCCCAAATCCTGCCAGCTTAAACATCTTTCGATTCTCTCTAGAGCCTGTGATAGTAAATTTGGGATCGTGGAAAGTTCGCAAGGGGTTGCAAGCATGTCAGTGACATATTTTTGAAAATTAATAAATGCATTGGTTTTAGCATTTCGCTATAAACGCCACAATCAAAACAAAGCGGACAGTACAATGAACAAAACCGAGATCTCGTAAACATGCTTGTTCAAAGTTGGATTTTTGAGTAAAGAATGCTTTGCTTCGATAGTGTATTGTCTCCTTGTTTTCATTTTAGTGGCAATGGGAATTTTGTCACAGGACTATATCTTGCGTGGCGACGATTTGGCGATAGATATTCAACGCTTTCAATTGCAAAAAATCAATAACTCAATAAATTTTTCAGAAGGAACATCGTTCGGAGCTGTCAACACAATTTCGGCGCCAATTCGATGCGTTTAAAAATTACTGCTTTCTAGCAGCCCGCCAGCATTCTTTCTGAAATGAATTCCACGTTTTTTCTCGCCAAAAACGCCTTTGCGAAACTCTGTGCCCTTGCACGTACGTTTTATGAAGTTCAGTTGCATTCGTTTTTGTTGCGTAACGAGGTCGAAGACGGGTACAGCTTTTTTCCTCTTCGTCATTCTCATTTGAGGCGACGTTTTTGTGGCGTAATACTTTACCACTTGGACAAAGGTCTAGACATGTGGTTTTGTTGTGCCTGAAGTTCTCACTTCCCTCAATACTGTGATTTGGTAAGGGTTCATACAATCAAGTATTCGGCCCGGGCATCACCAGACCTCTGCACCACCTGCTTTTGTTGCACGTATGGTATACTCATCATATTGCACAATGGGTTGTTCAGTTGTCGGCACGTGTCACGTCCTGTCGCCACATCAACGAATCAATAGTAGAGGGTCAACAACAATGTCTGTATAAATTTTTCTGCTCTCATCAGTCTTGCTCGTCATAGTCCTCATTGATTTAAATTTACTTCACTCAGTCAGCATCAGTTCACACTCTGATTCAGGCGTCACCAACTTGTGGTGCCCGCTGTCACCAGGTCGCCCGCAAGGACCATGCAGGTCGCCCGCGGGCCTGTTCTAAAAATAACATTGGCGTGATCAATGCCTTCACAATTAACGAATATCAATACTGAAATAATTGAAGTTAAATTGAGAAATTTGTATTTCAGAAGTGTGTAACAAACAAGTCGCCCTTCGCATTAATCGGTCCACAAGAAGTAGCTCGCAGTTTAACTAGAAGGTTGGTGGCCCCTGCTCTAATTCAATAGTTTTGCTTTTTGAAAAGCCCTTATTCAAATAGAAACAATTTTTGAAATCATCCAGCAATTGTCATTCAAACAAGGTCTTTTACGTTAAGCTGTTCTTTGGTATTGTGGTAATTATAAACGGCGCTGTCGCTTCTTCTTGCCCACGTTCATGATTGCGTGGTCTGTATGCTTGCATGTAACGAGGCCGCTGCCAAGGGAGCCAGGCCAGAGGGGCGTCAAAAAGGACCCACATTAAACAAACAACTGTGCGGTTCAGAAAGTGGCGAAGGTACATCAAGAAAAAATGACTGAAAATGATGGCAGTTAATGGGACACACGCAGTAGCGTAACTATTGGTTTGAGCCAGGGGGTGGAAACTTACCTCAAGGGGGGACCTTCAGCCATTCTTCGAAAAATGGTTCACGACCCTCTGGAGATGGCGAACCCAAGTTAAATAGCACTGATCTAGGTTTTCCCATCCTGGCTCAAACCTTCAGTCACGCCACTGTCCCACCTGGCTACGTGCCTAACAACAGTGAATGATGGCTATGATGTTGCTTTGATCCTTTTGTTGAATTGCATCAAACCCTTTGACATGACGTGGCTTTGATTCTTTTGTTGAATTGCAAACCCTTAAGACAGCTCATGCCAGCCTCGAAAAGGCAAATTTGGGGTTGTTAGGGAATCTGCAACCGACCGCAAAAAGCGTAGCTGATTGGTTGGATCATTCCGCTTACATCACACAAATTTCAACAGAAAAGCAATCTTCTGATGCACATTGTAACTTTTTTACTGGTGACTGTAGTGTTGGCGGAGGTTCTTGGTTTTAAATTGGTTATAGACCGATTCTCACCTGTGTTTGCTGGCCTGGATAGAAGCAGATTCATCACTAGATCAACAGCATTGGGGTGGCTTTTAAAGCTTGTTTGGGTGGATTTGCAGTGGTATGCATTGTAACATAACTTTATCGGGGAGATTAATGTCACAGCAAATGCCTTTCATTCATGTTTTGTTTTTGAATTGTCACTTCAGCAATAAATAAGTTTTCCATGTACATGTAACTGCACAAGCTTCGTCTGGAAACGCGATCGTCATTTAGTTATTCATTACACTTCTATCGTGGGACTTATCCACGTGTAAGACGAACCATTCTACTTCTAACCAGGTCGGGAGTACGTCTCAGCAATTGTTTTTTCTGATCTACGGATAGCCAAAACAGTGTCAAACACTAGCGTACAGCATGTTTTTCAAATATGAGATTTTTTGAGACAGCAACTGTGTTCTCAGTTATGTGTAGCTCGACAAAAACGAGGCCTACCTTTTGAGCCACGCTTCAAACGTTTTTTGAATTAATGATATAAAACGCTTCACTGTGGTTATTCCCTGAAAGATCTCATAGTTCGACCAACAAAAATAGCCAATGTCTTGGCCTGAAAAGGTAACCACTTCTGCGTGGTTCCCAACGATTGTCACAGACAACCGTGTATATCCAAGGAGGGGATGACTTTTTGGCGCCCCCGTCGTTGCGTGCCCCTCAAACGCTTGGTCTGGATCCGCCACTGATGACCAGCATGTTGGCATCCGCGAACGTCAAAGGTTTGTTTCGCATGTGGATGTTCGTCGATTGTTACGACATGAGACCGTAGCAATGGGCTTGTAAGAAAGTTTTGAAGACTATGCGAAAATGTTTTGTACGATTTTGATAAACGTGGTGTTAACCCTGCTCAGGTAACCTCTAAACACAGAAACCGTTGTTGTCCTTGCCCAAAGTGTGTAGATTTTTTGATTCGCTTATACTGGACTAACTGACTGACAGTTTTAGACGCGCGCGCGGGTGTTTGTTCAACTTAGCAAGTCTTCTCAAGCTCATCCGATCAGAAAAAACAGCGTGTTGATTTTGTAAAATCTTTTATATGATGAAGAACAAAAGCAATTTTCCAAACAAAAATGTGCGAAGTGCTCGTAACAATTGAACGAAAAAGTAAAGACAAATCCAAAACTTCCGCTAGTAGACGTCATTGGTGGTCGGATTAAGATTTAAAAAGAACCTCATTTCAAGTTTGTGGTTCCATTGGCAATACAAGTAAATTAGGTTGAGACATGAAATTTTCCTATTTTTATTGCAATTTTCAGCCACATTAATGAATTTTTTACAAAAATCAGCCACAAGGTAAACTTGCCCGTAATGGGCAAATGCTTTACGACAATTTCTGGACAATCAGATTGATTGCAGCACTGCTATTGACTTTCATGTCTCACATACGTCGCCACAGGGGTTTGGTGGGCTAAGCCCACCCAAACATTACACCAAGCCCCCAAATTGAACTATGAAAACTATAAATTAGTGGAGTTTTGTCAATTTGTACAATTTCAAGGCATTAGCAGGGAAACTAAAAACTCACAACTCACTCCCAAACTCGCACCAACCATAACATGGGGTGATTTTCATCCGAACTCACACTAACCATAATGTCGAGTGGTTTTCACCCGAACTCACAATCAACCATAAAGTCGGGTGATTTTCACCTAGGGACCACGTGGTCACCACTCCTGTCTGGGTGGTAATCACCCGGGGTTAGTATTCCAGGCGTGTGAGTAATATTTGCAGAAAACGTGAAAGTGATCAATTCAGACAAGTGCTCCCCGTCGTTGGCAGTTGACACGTGAACCTCGTTTTGTTTTATTTTGATGGTAGACAGGTTCCACAGTGTTGTCAGGTCTCAAAGTTCATGTCCTCAATAAAATGCTTTGGCCTTTTACCACAAGTGCACGCACAACAAGCAGCAAATCTTGTTTGACTAAGCCAGAGTTATAGAAACTTAAATTAGATAGAGAAGCACAAGGTTCATCATGTCCTCAAATGCTTTGACCTTTCACCGCTTTCTTTCCTCTGGCGGAGAAGGAGCCATACATTCTCCTGCCTGTTTCTCAATACAAACCATGAGTTGAGCAGGAGCCATTCGCGCCAAATTGATTTGTGTCGTCAGGGCTTGCACTCGTGTGATCTACTCCCGTGCTCGCTTCGGTCAAAGGTTGCTGGCGTGGCTTGCCAGTAAACCTACATGCACCAACTCCTTTTGCCCAAATTGGTCAATGTTACCTTTAGGAGGGATCTTTGTGAAGGATTTTGTTACACCTCAGGCAACCATGGGTCAATTTGGGCAAATTTTTGTTCCCCATCGAAAACAAAACTTGTGTGGATTTCGATAGGACTGCCCAAAAAAATGTCTGAAAAATGCAGCTTCTGAAAGAACCAGCTTTCTACGTGAACGTTAACTAATTTTTAATTGAAGTAGAAGAACCGTTTGCCCAAATTTGGCAGAGGTTACGTGAGCAGGGTTTTAAAATAAAATTTTTATTCATGAAGTATATCACCTTGATGTAAAAAATCGTCCTTATCCGCATAGTTTACGGAAATGTCTTTTTTGGTGGGTGCTGGACTAAAACCTTGCCTGTAGGACGCGCCGCCAATTTAAAGATGTGCACGTGTTGTAACATTTGCACACAGCACGACTATTTACTTAGGCTTTATTTTGCTATAACTGGTCTTTGTCCTTCAACACAACACAAAACACACTACATAAGTTAAAACAGAACATTCACATAGGGAAGCCACAACAGAATCGAACAACTAAGCAAGAAATGGCGCGAACAAAATGCTCCAAGGCAATCGTCGTTCTCGAGGAAACACGTGCACATCCAATGCTTGCATCACTGCACCCGCCTTTGTCTATTTTAATAGAGTGTAAGCCACACTCAGTACGCAATTGTGAAAAATGTTGATTGAAGAGGATGACGTCAGCATAAAGCGAATACTTCCTAATCCTTATAGGTACTGTACGAGGGGGCGCTGGAACGGCTTGCTCCGGCCCTGGCGACAGCAGTGCCTTGATGCGTGTCATTCCGCGTTTCAACCTCATACCGGTTCCTTGTCTCCGGAGAGTTAGGCAGTGTGCTTTAATTTGTTAGCCTGACTCAGGCAATAGTTGATTAGGCCTAGTAAATCAAGAAGTCTTGTTTTAGTGCGCAAAAGGTATTTTTGCATACAGTTTCAACAAATTGAGCCTACTGCGGATACCTATTTGTGAAAATGCAAACTCGGTTAACTGCTTTCTTTTGATTTTGATTTTTTCAGTTTATTTGTAAATCTTCACGGTTTCCTTTGTAAGCAAAATGAAGTCTTATCTTCTGGCTATCTCTCTGCTGTGGATATTATATTACGCAAGAGGTAAGTCTTTGGAAATCTTTGGCGTTAAAGCAACAGCCAGGAAATTAATTGTGCTGCGTGCATGTGCATGTAATCTACGTAGTTGGGCTATCGTTGCTGTCAGCCTATTGAGAAATGAACTTCTGCTGTTGTGTGGTTAGTTTTCGCGCCGCAGGAGTGCTTAGCTGCGTTGTAGGTTTCCTTATTCGTTGCCAACACATTGCTTCCTGTGGGGTACACCTCCTCCTTCGGAACTTGTCTGCAACAGGCCCGTAACCAGCTTGGGAAACCAGGTGGGGCTAAGAGTTTTCTGAGAGGGGTCCATGTCCAGTACAAAACAATTTTTCAGGGGGTTTCGCCCCCCCCTGCGCCCTCCCTAGTTACAGGTCTGGTTTGGAAACAACATGATTTTTGTTTTTTGTTCTAGTCACCCCGTAATGCAAAGAAATGTCTGTAACGATCAACCTTGAGTCTTCAGCAGTTTCCGATTTTTCAGCTCTAAATTTTTAAAGAAAAATCGCAGCACTCGCAATCCCTGGATGACAATGTTTTGCTGCTTTAGCAACCCCGAAATCAAGGTTCTCAAAATTTGCCTAAACACCCCTAGGGAGTTGGGAGTATTAAACAGTGTTGCGAAGTAAAGTTCAAAATCCGAATTCAAATGCTCGTTCTAAGAACTTGGACTTGCTTCCATCCAGACTGACTTTCACCTGATACCCATTGATTTTATAGCGCCACTCCCAATTTGACAGTTTAACCACCTAATGCCGTGGGTGCCGAATTATTCAAACAAAATGTTTGTTGAATTTACGCTGATACCTATCAGTAGGTCTGGTGAAGGACAGAGTTTCTCAGATGCACGTAGCTCGGTGCATCAATTTGTGCTCATTTTCTAGCGATCTAGCAACATTGTACCCACGTGGAGATGACGTTTGGTGCTGATGAATGTTATGAAGCTTTTGTGCACTTACCTTTGTATTAAAACAAAGCCACGTCTATGGCCTGATCGTCCGCCCAAAATTGAACAACACAATGACACCAAATACAAATGGAAGAAAACGTTCGTGTTGGAGGTCGTGTCTCATATGTGGCGCAACTACCATCATGTCGAACTCCTTTGCCTTGATTTCGTGCCATTTCAAATGAACAAGAGTCGACCAGCGTGGTCCAACTACGTTCGACCTACGGGTCATTTCACAAAAACATGACAACTCACGGCCCACTTCTAACAACATGATGTATAAAACATCAGATTCACAATATTTAGGATTGAAAAGGTAAAATGGGTGAGTTAAGTTTGTGTGTCATTGCAATTTGCACAGTAGCAATAAGTAATTTATTACAAATCTCTATCAGCGCGATTCCTGTGCTTGAGGCTTCTCTGACACTATCGTTACTTTAACTTTAACAATACCAATATGTTAGTGGTAGCAAGTCGGAAACTATTGTCCGGTGTTTCGTCTGCCATTCGATTTCTGTTTTTACATTTGACTTGCTTCATGGTAGAAAATGTACTCTCGTACACGTATGTGCTTCCAAACGTCGAGCGCATTTTTAGTGCGAAATCTCTCAGTATGAAAAGTCTATCTTTGCTGACTAATATTGCACATTATTATTAACATATGGTATGCTTGTTCTAATTAATTTCCTACTGTAACATACACACCATGATCAATACCGTTACTGAATTTTGCGAGTGCGCAACGCAACGCATAAAGTTAATGGTTCAAAACCGTTGTGTTGCAGTTTGTCAACAACTCCCTGGTTCAAATCGGCTCAGTTGCATTGCGACAAGCCAGGCTTTGTCCAACAAAACGAGATTAACTGGTCAAGTTCTTTTGGCTTGGCTTAGGTCAGCAAGTATGTATCACTGGAACAAGAACGACAACAAACCGTGCCATCGTAACCAGTCGGACGACACAAGGAACTGTTTGTGCTGACGTCAGCAAATGCATGCTCTCCACTGTGCAGTACAGGCGTCGTGGCGTTCGAAGTAAGATCAGTTGAACTATTCTTCTGTGTGTGAGTTGCTTGTTCACCTTGTTGCTCTGGCTCAGCACCCAGTTCCTGCGAGTGTGACATTTGTGCTCTGGTGATATCTGCCGCTAGCAATGTACAAACAAGGGAGAGCCCCGACGTCAGTGAATTCAGAACGAAGGTTACTGATCAGTATTTATCTGCAGCAAAACCTTTGCCAAACACTATTCCAGCTCTTTCCAACTTAAGCCGTCCTGTCGACACAGGCAATATGAAGTTTCCAAGGCCGCTGCGTGTTTATCTAATGCAGGGGTGTGCAACCTTTCGCCATTACCGGCCGCACTACTTTTATTTATATGAAGTATAGCCGCCAATGAGTTCGAGTTATATTTATGAGATACGTTTAATTATAGAATAGGTTTTATCCAGCATATATCATTTACTTGTGCCTAAAAGTACAATGAAAAGTTAAACATTTTAACGAAGAAAAGTTTGCAAAGCAAAGCTCTGCATGAAACGTGGTTTTCGCGGGACTGAGCTGGTTAATGACTCCCTTGGCCTTGCTTGTTGGCAGATAATTTTGCAAAGTATCTCCCATTTGGAATCAAGTACCCTTTTCTCTTCTGCCACTGTTCTTTTCCGTTTTAGCGACATGAAGCAATGTTTACAAGTTTATGGTTCACGATAGGCGAGCGCTGTAATAAACAGCATACAACCAAAATTACTTATTTAAAGCAGAATAAATATGTTAACGGTCTCCGAAATCTGGTCGCTACATCAAGCTTAAATTAGGCGTTAACTTTGATCTATCGTTTTATCATACTGCTAGTCCTACAGTGTACAACTCACACAACGCACACCTCCTATGATTTGCCGTTCCTGCCAAGTGCCAACCAACCAGTGACGCCAGGTTATTTTGCAAAAACATGCAAGTAAATGTGAAAAACAAGCCAAAAAGAGGTAATTTAACCGAAAAACACGCCCAACACGCGTTGGCAGGAAAATTCAACGAAACAAAAAATTATCAGGAAAATTAAAAAAAAAACAGGGAGGGAAATCCATGAAACGAAGCCCAAATTCGCGGGAAAACCGCAAGGTTAGCAACACTGCAACCAACACAGAACACATTCAAACATAAATTGCGCATTCATTCTATTAGCCTTTGTGATATCACCATCCAGATTGTTACGCATCGTGTCGATTGATTTTCTTGCCTTGCGTTTGTTTTGCTTCAATATACGCCAGCACGGCCGCTACACCTTATATTTTAAATTGCATGTGGAAGGCCGCAAATTTCATTATCAAAGGCGTTTCATTTCACCTTGCTCTCAATACGATGTTTATTGCATCAAAGAGTGTCTTTTATTAAACACTTCCGAAGTATCGGTGGTGCAACTGCTGGCAGTCACATGCTCTGAGCCTATTATAAAAGGTTTATAGGCAGGAATGCTGCGCGCTTCTGGCACCTGAATAATGGGCCTATATATTCCATCAAAACTTAACTATTCAGTTTTGCTGACAAGACTAGACCAACAATGTGAACGAAGATTAGCAGAAAAAAACTTTTGGTTTTGATACAAATTATTGAAGTACCCTGTGATGAATAGAAAAACAAGTGAGTTACTATCATATCATTTTTAGATGTGCCGAAAACCTCGAACCCGTCTGCTGCGTCTCATTTGGGCTGCATTTGCCCTTTAGACACCGTTAGAAACTTGTGAAAGATTCAGATTTCGTAGCTGAAATTTCGCTGATTTAATGTAGCAACGTCGTTCGCAAGAATTTGAGAATCCGAATTTACAGGCTGTGTTTCTTGTCTTCGAAGTTACAGACCCATCACTTTGGGGTTCGTGTGTTCTGTTAAAGGTTCCAATGCTTTCCACGTACTTTTAAATAAAAATTCAGCTACTTGTTAAACAATTTAAGGTCGTGTTGTTAAACCAGTCGCTATATGCTACAATCTCAAAGCAACGCTCATTGTCGTGAATAGTGGGCAGTAAGCTGTTTCTTATACCACGTGCTTATACTAAATTGTTGTTTTCGTAAAAATTGCTGCTAATGTACTTTTAAGCCCTGCGCTTGACTTCCCTGAACAAAGCCAGTTCTCAAGTCGTTCTGTAATGTGTTCACGGTCATTGATGGCTCTGGTTTAATCCCGTCATAATTAAACGCGTGCTGCTATTTTGGGTATGAAAAATACAATTATAAAACCAACAAACAATTTTTACGTTTTTGTAAATCAAAACACCAAGTATGTAATATGGTTTGCAGCAAAGCTGGAATACGCGACCTGCTACAACGAGACTTTACACAAGAAGAGATGTCCTTCTCCACCTGGGTACAGCTTCAGCCTGTCGAGGCACCATACCAAGTGCAAAAAAGAAACCTGCATGAAGTTTGCATGCAACAATTTCGCTCCTCCACAAGGCTGCAATTTTAACACATCTGCAGGTGAGGTGTTGAGATTTATTAACTTCCAGTGACGCTTACGTATTTCCTTTGCACAAATCAAACCACGAAAGTGCTTTGAAAAACTTGAAGAGCAACCAGTTGACTTGATGTTAGTACGTGGAACTGAGCTTTCGATGAACAAGGAACTCGTTTTCGTTTTGGTGCCAGTTTTGGTCGACGCTGCAACTCTTATAGCTGAAGTCGAACCCTCATACGGAAGTAGAAGTTGATTTAGCGGCTTTTGTGTTTTGTGGATGTTTTGTAATGTAAAGTTCGACACGACACCGGACAAAATGTGATAGGTGGAGTGGGACATTTACGGTTGCGGTGATGTCACCCTATATAGTGAAAATTAAAATTTTGTAAGCAAAATTACGAAGAATTTGCAATCACATAAAAACCTGCATGTCGATGAAGCCACACGCTGGTGATACTTATATGGTATGGAATTTGACTGATGTTTGCTTCTATACTCAAATTAATTAATGCATTCGATTGATATTCATGAACAGTAGATTTGTAGCTTGTTGATTGAACTCTACGTGAGACCACGTTCTTGAGTTTGTTTTAATAATAAATTCCGTTCTTTCTAGAGCAGCTTTTTAACAGGGTTCCGTGTTCGCAGTGCTCCTTTTTATAAGTTACAGTATGTTTGCTTGATTTCAGTCGAAAAACTTTCTGAAATACTGGTTGTGTATTTTACATCCTGACATTTCATATTTTAACTGATTTTGTGTGCGTCAGATATTCAAATCCTCCCCAACTGCACTTTGCATGAGATCATCAACACACAGTACAAATGCTCCAGGGATCTCCTCGCTGGATACCCATATACCGATCGTGCAACATGCAAGTATGTACAGTAGCGCATGTTTACACATGCTAAATGTTTTGGGTAAAAGCATGTAATTTACTCCTGCCACGGCTTAATAGTTTCATGCCTTTACGAAAAAGTCTTATTCATTAAAGCAATGACTTCAATTTTTACGACTATCCTTTTGCAGGTTCGGTCTTTCTCATCTTCTCTTAGGAGACTTTTAACACAATTCTGAATCACAAACAACACGTTAGTGTTACAACACCTACGACCAGATGCTGGTGTAATTCAGTGAAATTTAACACAAACCTTTTATTGGACTCATGATAACCAACGTTCAAATACACAACATACACAACTTACAGTTTCTCAGTACAAGATCTCATTCTTTCCCTATCTTTCTACTCACTGTTACACTAAACACATTTATCAAATGGCTAACCGCAATTGATGCATTTCTTTTTGGTAAGCATTGCGACTTTCTTGAGAGTATCGCCTGCTTGCGTACTGGAACGTCTTTTTTAGTGCTATCTTCGTTTTTGTAGCACTCTCATTTCAATTCGTTTCCAACTTCCATCCATCGGAAATAAATTAGTCAACGATTGGTCGACGTATTGTAATTTTGCTTGTGAACCAGTGTGTCCCTCTTGACACTGGCTGCCGGAGCATTCCCTAGTTTCACAGCACGAAATCTATTCCCTGTGGGCCTGATGGTCCCAGATTTTGTTTGCTCGGCTTGTCATCACTAGTGAGGACCAGTGTTCGTCCAACCAACCCCTCTCCTATGACGAGACCAAGGAGCATAGATCAGTACAACACGTACCTGGCCTTCAGGCCTTCTGAGATTTTGTCGCAAATAACGCTCAATAAATCGGCATCATACAACGATTTTGCAACATCACAATACATCCAATATTCGACCTTTGTCGTAATTGTAATAACTTTGTCAGTATTTCATTTCATGTTACATTGAATACACAACAGTTTGTACATATTCATGATCATTCATGCATTTGGCAAGGTTGTGTAAAATGCGCTTTAGTTACTTCTTGCAGTATTTTTTACAATTTCTAGAATCCATTTTAATCTTTCGAGTTATTGTTGATTTTGCATCTGCTAGAATTTCGTACTATCATTTTCATTTATCTTCTTTTACTTGTTATGGTTGCTGCTGCTTCATAGAAACCTCATTAGATGGTCATATTAGTGTTAGAACCATCATAAATGCATGAAATTTCGAGTGGGTTTACGCGTCTTTGTCATTAATCATAGATTTGACTTCGCTGAAGCGCTTACGTAACCTCGTGCGTGTCGTGCAGTTTTGTACAATCCTGCGCTTCGTGCGAAATTGCCTGCTTTTGCTGTACAGAGTTCCTCTTAACGTAATTTCTGCAGAGTTCTTTTATGTCAGGTTTTCTTCCTTCAGGAACTCTGTGATTTCTATGTAGGGTTTACTGTGGGTCACTTGAGGTATTTCTGGTTCGTTCACCTCAGGTAACCAGTGTTCAACTGACTTGTCAATCACAGGTGTCTCAGTCTTGAGGTGGCCAATTGGTTCATTTCTTGTGCTCTTGTCACACTGTTCTTTATTTCTTCAGCCGTCAAATTTGCAAAGGTGGTGTATGGTCTCCACACAAGCGTTATTTGCTGCGGATTTGATGGCAAGTCATGCACATACAGTACAAAAACATGCCTTCTGTGGGCTCGTAGTCTCACGTAATGCATTATACCATGACTATAGTCGTGCATTCGCAACTGCACCGTTGTCATTTTTCCCGTTCGTCCAGCTAACCATTTGTAGATCATTTGTATAACCTCTTCGGGATCTACTTGTCCAAGCGGTTTTTGCAGGTTGCTTTGGTCTTATTCTTGTTGCTTTGCAGATGGCATAAATCCTTACTCCAGTGTTAGCATAATCTTTTAACAGTTGTATGCAAGCCATCTGTAACACACAAACGTACAGTTAAATGATTGCATTCTTTTTGCACGGTTCACGCGTAAATCTCCACTTGCTTATATATAGCTTTTGACTTTTCGTTTTAGCCACCACTTGGACGTTTTGTCCTTCATAACAACTGAATATTTCACTCTTTATTTTTGGTTCGGGTTCGTATTCATTTACTTGGATTAGATCTTTTAACCAATCTATTACTTTTTGCAAGGTGTCTGGAGTTTGTTCTGGCGTCACATAATTTTGTATTGCTTGGAACAGATTATAGTGTCCTAAAAGCGCATGATACAAGTTTGCTAATGACGTTATTTCATGCATGATTTCTGCAAATACATACACACGAATGTACATTTCGCACAAGTGCATTGAGGTACTTCTTAGGGGTTGTTGCAGAATTTCGCAATAATAGTTTTATCAGTCTCATTCAGCGCTTGCATCATTCCACACAAAATGTTACATTTTGTCATGATATATATACACACAGTTACAATAGCTTCTCTCTCCCTTGGTCACTGCGCTTCACTCCAAGTCAGAGAGCGTATCGTTCATTATGTTAACTGTGATGGTTTCATCAGAACTTGACATTGAGGTCGATCGCATTTCGACAATGTTCGATGTTGCACTTTTGTCGTTATAGGTGTTAGGGGAGGCAGTTCCCCAAACGAATGTGCTGTTTGCAGACTTCGCTCTTACTGTAGTGCACCATCAGCGTCTTTGCGCCAAATTGTAGGTAGTTTTGTTCCCTATTTGAAATGTACATGCGTGCCATCAAGATCTGTATGATCACTCAACCACACGAAGGAGTTAACATTTAAAATATTACTCGCCGAAAAATGTGCCGCAAAATCGGTTTGAAAATCACAAAGAAAGTAAGAACAACTTATAAGCGATAAACGTAACGTCAAACGAAAAAACTAATCGCCTTAAATTGTTTTTCGTAATCGAACAGTTCAAGGAGATCGATGTCCTCAACCGCCACACCCCGTTCTATTGTCCAACCTTCCATTTTGTTGTGGCACCAGCTTTAAGTTACGAACTGGGAGAGGCCAGCAGTCAGTCTGCAGCGAGTATTCGACAGCATTTCGCCTAATCCGACATCTCCAGCTTCCATGCATCAACAGAATTGCTGCCTCGTATTACTTGCACTTACATCAATTGCTTACGGAACCAGAAGTTGTTCAAGGCAAGCACTTGTAACAAATCAAGCAATCTTCAACGGTGATCGTTCGTTCAACGCGGTTTCTCAAAACACAACAGAAACAAAACTAAACTATGATTTCTACAACTGCAACTAGTGTGAGCAAACCAACTTTATCGTTTAGCCCAGCGCGCGACAAATAATTTAGAATTGGACAAGCATGGGGTTGCGATTATTTACAGGAGGCTATACACAACTCAAGCGCATGGCTTTAGGCTTTTACTTTTTATCAAAGCTGAAACTTGTTGTTTCGAATGGCAGAATTTGGGCTGTGCAATTGAAGCCGAAACCTTTACTAACTCAGTGATAAAAGGAAAGGCAAATCGTTTTGCACGAGGAGCACAAACGGAAAAACAAGTCGTACAGTTATCGCTGTCGCAAAATGTGCTGATGGGCCCAAGGAAGTAACAAATCATCGGAACTCGAAGACACACGTCGCCGTTACGACAAGCCAAGTCAATGCAGTTGATGGCTGCGCGCCTAACACATGCCAATCGAACATTTGCAAAGCGTCTACAGCTTCCCGGACGCACGAACAGATTCCTTGTCCGACCTGACTTTTCGAGCGCTGAAAACGAGTCTCACAGGCAAAGACGTAGTCGGGTGTAAATGCCGCGGGCTGTCTTGACCTGCACCACTCAACCATCATCGCTGATTTCCACTGGGACACGAGAGAGAACAGCACGGTTGAGCACGCACACGAAGAGAGACACTTTCAGTGCTGCCACAGGCTTTTTTTGCAAATATCACTAGAGTCACAAGAAAATACACTAGATCTGATAAAAATCACATGCACTGAAGTTTTTATGTACTTCATCGCCCATCGCCCGAAAACCTCAACAACACTTGCAAGTTTTTTAAAATAGATTATGTTAAGGCGTGGAAAATCTTAGGCCGGAAACCTTTAATTGTTTTTCAAGAAATTGAGACGACAACACTTACGAATATTTTAGATCATTCAACCTAAT
>JGI24158J21664_10005444_pt1 | contig 16646 bp, 11 predicted proteins | sample Ectturendosymbi3_FD_21664 | JGI IMG/M metagenome (IMG submission 21664)
TGACATTCACGTTATCTAGTTTATCCACCGGTGTTAAAGTGCTCAGCTAGAGAGTGAACAAGTTCCCTAGATGGCTAGAATTGATTAATACAAACGTAGCGACGGCCAGAATTGATTTTCCTGTAATTCATGATTCCTTCCGCAGGAAATAAGATGTGAAAGCTGTTTCAAGTAAGTTTAGGTACCGCCATTGTTGTGTCAGCGTCATAATGCGGCCCGCGGGTTACCTTATAAGCCCTCGTGTGGCCCACGGAGCAATTTGAGTTTGAGACCCCTGTTATAAACGATAAACCGCTGTTGCTGTTGGCGATTAACGACAGTCGTGAAAAAACTAACTGCACAAGATGTCGAACTTCAACGCAATCAGTGCGCAATATCTCTACCAATAGCTGATGCTTTTTTAATCCTATTTGCAATGACTACGTGGTGGGTGTGTGCAATGATCATGACCTATTCCGATACCAACAGCTTTTTGAAATTTACGTGTATGAACGCAGTTATAATTTGTCATTGTGCACATCCCTCAAGAGTGCCTGTCTCCACCAATGAATATGAGAGTTTGCGTTGCTGTTATACAAATATGGAGAGGAGTTTCACTCAAACAACGGTTGTGTTGTGTACCTTGCAGATTCGTTCATCACTCAGCTGCCTCAATTTTCAGCAGCTATAGGAGCAACTTTAATTATACTGGCGATCAGTATTGAACCACTGTAGAATTGCGGTTGTCAGCACCGCAATATCAATTGTTTGATGAGTTCTATTACGTGAAAGAGTTCAGCTCTTTTTTCAATGAGTTAGCACTTGCTCAAGTTAATATGTTGGAGTGGTTTGTGTTTCCGTAATAGCACCCAACCACGGCAGCGTGTTTAAATTTTTACACACAAATCTCTGACAAAGACGAATCAAGTTCGTTGTTAGTTCAGGACTGCCAAAGTGAAGAAAGAAGAACTGTAACGTAGGCTCTCATGATTTAATAATTAGTGCGGGAGCTCCAGCTAAACAGTAATGACTGCATCTGCTTACCAAGAAAGACTGCATGGTTCTATTGTTTTATAATAATAGTGACATTACAAGGGGGTGGTTTATACGGTGGCAAGTGGCAACCACTGCGACATTGCAACCGCGTGTGTGAGTCAGCAATTGCTCTTCCTGGAAAGGACTCAGCGGCAGGCATTTTCTGCTTTCTTTTCAGTTTGTTCCCACCTGCTGATTCAGCTTCACGCAAGCTGCTAAACGAGGCAACATCTGGCTCTCGAGCGCCATCGTGATTGGCGACTGGGTTCACAAGCGTTTAGGACTCAACCAAGAACCAAGTGGCACTTTAAAAGCTTTCTAACAAAGAGGGAGACACCAATGCGCAGCGTGGTGTTAAGCTTAATGTCAAGGCACAGGTTAGTGATTACGCATAGCGATGTGCCACTGCTGTAAATTTCAAACATGACAGAGCAGCTGCACTGACAATGATTAAGTTCGAAAGCGGTAAGACATTTAAAAAATAAAAAACGGTGAAAACATGCCGAGTGTCTGCTACTTTAGACTATCCACTCACTGACAGGCCAGTTATATGACAGCACTACCAGCGTTGCACTGCGATCAGCATGAACACAGTCGTTCGTTCTGAGGTGTCATCACGCACATTACACCGCACTCACCACCATACTGCATCATCGCAGTGTTTCCGATGTCCGCGAACTTTCTGTCTTCAAAAATCAAAAAATCACGTTCTTTTGCCAAAGACACAAGTTTTTCCACGTTTTCTCGTGAGAAGTCTTGCAAGATGTCAACGTGCGTTTTGATGCAACAGATGAATGGAGCTGTTGGAAAAAATCACGGAATACACGCTTTACAAATTCGCAACTGTACAAAATAACGACGTTCTCAAAAAAACAAGCACCTAATTTTTCGGCGAGTTCCAGCAGCTCCATGAAGGTTTCTACGTCTGCTGAAAAACATAAGTTTGTTTCCTTTCTGTCCATTATTTCAAATAGTCGTTTTGCAACGGGTTGCTCGGTCAGCTTCGCACGATTGCGGAAAGTGTCAAAAGTCACGCGCTGCGGAGGTTTGAACGAGTTGTTTTTGGCGAGAAAGTCTTGTACCTGAGACAAACACAGAATATATCGAAAAATGTCATCGCTAATGAATGACTGCATAAAAAAGCGAAATGCTTCATAACACGCAGATTCCTGAACCAACCAATAACAAGTTTCATATCGATGATAACAATATGTTACAGACTATAGCTTCAACAATATATCTTCATGTTTAAGAAATCCACCAATAATTTTAATTCCATAAAAGCATGTCCGATTTTTTCAAACTTGAAACGGACGCATTACAAATCGTTCATTTCGCCGAAAACAAAAAAATATAACAAAGTCAACGATTGTTCTAATTTTATAGCGGTTAGAATAAGCACCCTTTTCACGTCTTTTGCAGTGACTTTTCCAGAATCAAGCAAAACTTCCATCACTTTCGTTAAAGTAAGAATGGATTCAAGGTTGATACCTTCGTTCTTCAGCATATGCTTGCCTGCAAAGTAAGCATTAACCTAAGCTTTAACTTTTAGCAACATGCGCAAGCTTTATCCTTCAAAAACAACAAAAATCGGTTATAGCCATCAGACAAATATAACTGTGTCGTTGCTCTTGTTACGAGCAAAACAAAACTTCAACGAGCACAGTGGAAGAAATCCAACTAAGGGTAAGTAAATTCAATTGTTTTCACACTCGGTTTTCTTCTGCGGGAGTCGCGAGAACAGTGGTCCTTGAGCTTTGGAAATACCTCGTGGTTTTCAGCAATCTCTGATCGTTCTGATGGCTCTGTACCAAGACGGGACCAAGCCAGGTCGGACATTTTTTCTCACCACTTTAACCTTTGGCGTCCTCCGGGCCGCTTTCCCGTGGGTATAACCAGCAGGGCTCGCCTCGCCAATCTTTCCTGGGCCATTCTGGTCATGTGAACCAAATAATCGCAGCTGAGATCTCTCTCTATTCACTGATTATCAACCTTTTCAACGCTGCGGCACACTAGAAAAATATGCATTTTTCGCGGCACAATTTGCGCAATTACTACAGTGAATACGCTTTAAGAATTCAATTTTTGAATGCAATGGCTGTGCCTGCTTTCGACAGCAGGTCAAACTGATGCCAGGCTCCAATGACGTCAAGCAAACTTTCATTTTATCGTCAGTGCCAAGTAATCCCTTTCTTTTTTTGACTTCTACTTTCTACCAGTGCTGAAAATTCATACTTATGAAGCCATGAAGATGTAAATGGCAAAATAATTTAACAGCTTTTGAGCTGATCGTTGGAAAGACTCCCTCGTAGACAACCAAAACTCTTGTATGTTCTTTTGGGCAAATGTTGATTGACAGAAAATGCTGCTTCGTAAATCAATGAGTCGTATTTTTATCTTCGGTAGGCACATTGACAGTTATGTTTTTTTTTGCGAAAGGATAAATTTCTCATTCATAGTCATTTACGCCGAATCCTGGTAAGTAATTTCGATGTGATATCGGAAGATCAGTCATTGTGTGCTACGTTTCTGGAATAATCTTCACTTTCAACGAAGATTCATGAAAAACAGGAAACACAGCTAAGATTTCGTTCCAAAATTTTCTTTTCCACAATATTAATTTTTTGCCAAATGATGTTTATTTTGAAGTTGCTGTAAATGACCCTTGTAAGTTGAATTCAAATCATTCAATTTGTCGAAAATTCTGAAAGAAAATGACCTTCCAACCACCAAAGTTCATAATGAACCGAAAATCTAAAGTTTTTTTTTAATTTCTACGGAAGAAATAACTTTAGTTTTCAATCAGTAAATACGCTTTAAAACTTTTCCTTTCGAAAGCCAACGCAACTTTGAATGCTACAACAAATATTCGGATTAGGAATCCATCGCTTTATAAAGTTTAGAAAAAAAGTCGACCAGGTCGGAGATGTCATCTAGCGGTTGATATTTTATGGAATTTACCACTTGAATAACCAGACTCGTAACTGAATGCAAATTTATTGGCAACGCTTTGGAGACGAGAGATTGTCTGTGAATCACGCAATGCACAATGATGATGTTTGAATCTTTCTGAATTTTCGTGCAGCGACACGCCGTGAGCTTTTCGCACAAACCCATATCCTTGTTTTTCTTTGAAATAGCACGCTTTCGGGCATTACCTAAAATTCGTGACCATAAGTGAGGATCGAAATAAAGGCCGGTTTAAAAATGGAAGCTGGGAGTATGTTTGAAAGCTCCTGATTTGTCACCACAGAGCGGGAAAGGTCATACAAAACTGCGTTTTCTTTAATTCTTCAAGGGGGATCCTTGTTTATCAGTCTTCCTTCACTCGAGAATACCACCACAAGGTGCTTGAACTTCTCCGCCTACTACGGTGCATGGCGCATACAACGTGCACTGGCTTGTGATTATGGAATGAAATATTGTCTCAGTCACTTTAGACTTAATTTTCATTCCCGCTTGGTCGCATGCAGCTGAAAACCGATAAAGTGCATGCAGAAGGCCCTGTTCAGAGGACTCAACCAGTACAAAGCCATCCGCATAAAGCAAACGGTTGATCATGCGGCTTCCTACTGTGACACCCTCATCGACTCAGCTGTTACTGTCTATCCAATTCATATAGATGAGCGGCGATAGCACAAGTCCCTGTCGGAGCTCAACATCTACTGTGAGTGGTTGTGATTTAAAGCCACCGACACGGACAAACTTCTGAGCAGGGAATACCATGATTTGATGGCCAGTAACAGACGGCCGTCAACACCGTGCTCCCGCACTACCCCTAAAAACGTTTTCCGAGGGGACCGATTGTACACTTTTTCGTGGTTGCCAAAACATGTGTAGATATCTTTGACATATTCCCAACCAAGGTTTCTTGAAAATTAACTGCGGAGTGAAAATTTGATCTCTAGTGCTACGGCCGCAACGAAGACCGTATCATCCATCTTAGGTTTAATTATAATAAAATAATTATATTTGATTGATTATATATTATATAATCAAATAATCATATTTGATTATATAATATATAATTATTTCGCGGCATGTTTTTTTCAAAGCAGTTGGCAAACGCTTTTCCAGGGAGGCTGAGGAGAGAGATGCCACAGCAGTTAGTTCATTTTCTCCTTTCTTCTTGTGCATGGCGATGACCATCCCAGTTTGCCAACCGTTTTTCGGTGCCCTTCCAGAGCACAATCGCACTCGGCACACACCAATCAACCGAAGAACTCGCTTGACCGTAAAACTGGCTTTTTGACAGTGTGGAAATTAACTTCAGATTCATCACGAAAAACAACGTTCGAGTATATGAACGGCGATTTCAGATGTGAATAGGAAAAAACGCAAAAGGCCAAGAACGAAACAGGAACGTGATTGGGTAACAGCCTACAACGATTTGCGGCGATGTTAATTTTTCACTTTTTTCAGATAACTGGGAATCGCATTGTAACATCATCGAACATTGTTTCATCAGGACCACACAGATTTACTAAACTTCTACGAAATTCAAACTGCGTTGATGATTCCGCATAACAGAGACAATAAACAGCTGTTTACGTCAAAGCATTTTTCAGACAGACTTCGACAACACAAAAAGTTAGTGTTTTGTAGCATGAAACAAGCAAGTGGCAAAAATCGATGAACAAAAACGAATCACACTCAAAGACAAGATTGCATTTTCACGAAACTAATGTGCACAAGGGAGATAAGCAAGGAATCAATCAACACCTTTTTTAACAGGAAATCGATTTCACGAAACACTAGCAGTGTCTTTAAAGGCATTTTGAGAGACCGACCGAAGTGGTCTCTTTCTCAAACACGGTAGAACATCGCTGTATTATCACCACCAAAATGCACAAAAACCTCGCTTTACGACAAGCTCGGTATTAGATGAAACAGTAACAGAGCGTTGCTAGAGTGCATAAGGATTGCGAGCCAGACTCTGCTCTTGCTTTAGCCTTTCAACATTTCACCCGCAAGCATTGCTTGCAGATTCTAGGACTGAGGCTGCGTATGTTACGTGAAATCGATTAAAAATTTGCTGATTGATTCCTTGTTTGTTTCCCTTGTGGAGAGCAGTTGCACGAATACAGATATGTGCAAGTTTGAATCATCGCAAGCAGATGAAAGCAGAACCCAGTCGGCTGATCCCTCAAAAACCTACAGAAAACCTTAATCTTTTAACAGCGTTTTCACGAGTAGATTTAAAATTAAGATACTGACCACCCTGTTCTCTGTCCAACAGCACTATAGCATCCGTCACATGAACTCCGTTCTGTTCCAAGGATTTCGCAGTTTCATTGACACTTGATCCCGTTGTGATGACGTCTTCCAATATGAGACATTTTGATCCTACAAATAAATTCCACTTGTGCAGAAACACACAGATTTAAACAATCAGCAAAAGCAAGCAAAAATATACACTCAAATTTTCAACTTCGAGATGGAAAGCAACTTTCAAATCTACCTATATCAATTTTTAACAACTGAAAGGTCAATTTCTTAGTTTTGGGAATTACCTAATGTAGCAATGGTGGATCAGAAAATTGGTCAAACGTGATAAATGCATTTTTCCAGGGCTGTGGAGCAAGAGCATAAGCCATTTTGGATGGTTGGAGCCAAAGTCAAAAAGCTTTCACATGGTGGAACTGGAGCCGGAGTGTTAAATTTTGGGTATAGTTTTTGGGGCAAGCGAGTTGTACAAATAATACATTGGTTTGTAGTTTTCTGTGTACCAACAAATCTTTCTGGAGCCGAAGCCAAGATGCCTGGTGCTGGATCCTGAAATTTGAGTTCCAGCACCGCAGCCCTGTTTTTTCTCATTTTTCCACTTTTCTAGTTCAGCGTGCCATGTAAAAATCATTTCAGTAACCAAATAAATTTTTATAAAGAAAATCATATATATGATCACAATTTAAAATAACATTGCAACAATTTGTGAGGTTCACCATAATACAACAATTTAAGTTTCAAGATTCACAGGACAACTTGAGACAAATGCTGGTGTTTGCATTGTCAATGTACAAGCAATGATTAATTGTGGAACTTGGACAGTGCACTTCACAAATATGGTAACCTGGCCAAAAAACACTTGACGATTTTGATTGACAGATAAAAATATAAAGGCCGATTTGCAACTCAAATACTACGGTGCAGTAGATAAGGCATTATCATGACAGGAGTGACAAGCGATTTGTGTGCTGGTCTTACCATTGCTGAGGTCTCCTTCAATCATCTTCTTTGTGCCATAGTCTTTTGCTTCTTTGCGGCGAATTAACATGGGTATGTTGTGTTCTGAACAAACGCATGTTGCCAATGGAAGTGCTGTGTAGGGCACACCACAAATAGACTTGTAATCCATGTGACATTGCTCAGCTTTTTCCCATAGGAGTTCGGCGATGTTTTTCATCAATGAAGGATGGGATATAATAACCTATTTCAAAAATGAGAAACAAAATATTAAACAAAGTAACAGAGCAGGTGGCAAATAATCGTAATCAATTACATTTGTGATGTATATAATCACCCCATGTCTGTCCAGCACAGCTGGTTTTTTCAATGTTTCAGACTACTCATTTCAAAAACCTATTATGATTAAGCATGAGAATGGATTATTAGGAATTCCAGAATCAAAACTTGGANAGGTTCTTCTATAAAGCACCATCGCAACAGTAAATACATTCTATCATGATGATGGATACCACGATTCAAGGACTATGTTACTGTTAACAGGAATATGAATGGGTAAAAGCAGTTGCTTTCATGCAACCTTGAAGAGTTAACACAGTGCATTTAAGGACAAGTTCCCAATGAGATCAGTTTCTTAAAGTTTTGTCAACTATAACCTAAACGGTGTCACTGCTTGTGGAAGCAGAACCCTTTCTGTCTTTTTGTATTACCATCCAAATTTTCTTGTTGATGCTGTTAAAATCAACACATCATGAAAGAGCTTGATGACAAAGTTGTGTGTGACTGTAAGAATAGGTTATGCATGGTATATCACTGAATCAACTGCCTAAGAAATAGTGCTGTGCACAAGTACCTTTCAGAATGTATACCAGCAGCATGTATGAGTGAAATACTAGTAGCAACAACGGCAAACCATTGATAGGTCAATGTTGGTAAGAGACATTGTTACTATGGCAGAATTCATTGACATTCTAACTGCATCAATCGATGCACTTTACAGCCCACTCACACATAGCAAAATGCCAAGCAAGTTATCTCACTGAAAAAAAATAATAAATATTGATGAAACTCAATGTATATATTGTTCAGTCACACATGCCAAGCAGCCGTGGTTGGATCTAATTAATAATTTGATAACAACTTAAAACCATTTCAGGGAAATACCTTATAAGTTGGAAAAGCTGATGCAACCATTTCAGTAGTAATCTCTAGCATTATAGTGCTGAAAATATCATTACAATCGTCATATGAAGACGCAAAAGGGCTATAAACCATGCATGAAGCAATACTGTATAGCAGGGGTCTCCAAACTACGGCCCACGAAACCATTTCATCTGTCCCGTGAAGCTATTTTAGCAATAATGAAAAAATGATATATTAACGGTGAACTCATTGATTTGGTAGAATGTAATATATCCTAAACAATCATATTGCGGTAAGATGTCCAGCCCTTGAACTGCTGTGTTATATCTTATGTGGCTTTCGGACAAAAAAGTTTGTAGACCCCTGCTGTATGGTATAAAAAAAGATTTGCACACTTTGAGCAATTAAAACCAATTGCGGCGTGTTGGCTAGATTTTAGAATAGCACTCGAAAGCTTACCCTGAGGTCAATATAAACAGGAGACTCTGACCCACTCCTCAAAGTGAAATTTCCAAACTTTATAGCATGAACATCAAAGAGCTGTTGAACAAGGCTTTCCAGTGATAAACGACTCATTATTATTAACTTAATATATTGCTTCAGATCTACAGTACATGTGCATAGCTATTCCTACAATAATAAACAAAAACATTTAAATTATATCATAATTTATACATTAGACCAGGGGTGGGGAGCCTCTTTACTGTTACAGGCCACATGAAGCATTATCGCTGGCAGGCTGCAAAATTTTATCCTGAAATTCTACTTGTATCTAACTATACGAGGGACTTCTCGTGACTTTCTAAGTACCTGGTCATCATGGAGCTTTGTTTTGACACAATGCTGTTTGTACTCTAACTTAGGTAACAAAAATTATGATGCCGGCCATATCAAATGTTCAAGCGGGCCAGATTTGGCCCCCAGGCTGCAAGCTCCCCATCCCTACATTAGACAATTTTGCTTGTTTTTTAACGTTTCAGATGTTTTTTTAGACGCTTGGCAAATTTTGTTTGTTTTTCAACGTTTCAGATGTTTTTAGAATTCATTGCTATTTTGTATGTCTACAATTTAAGATATTTGCAACATGAAAATAGCTTTCACTAACTTTAATTTATAAAAGCATTTACTTGCTATTAAAAAGAATTCACTTAACTTTAAATCCACACACTCAGACATTTGGTTCATGTGCTTAGCAGATAAGCCAATGGTGTGAAGCTACCATCTGATGGATGACTGAACCCTCAATCCCACATGGAAGGTGATGATGCACTCATGCCCCACCAGAAATGAGCACAGATAGTCATCAGGCGGCAGAGGTGGCCATGGATCCGGAGTGTCAGAGTCAACTCCGGCAGGATTCTGCGTTTCTTTTTTCGCAGACCTAGAGTCAGAAAATTTGTGAAAAACAGGACCTGAATCCGAATTTCTGCAGTAGCAGAGTCAGTGTGGTCATTTAAGTTAAAACATGGTTAAATTTCAGTTGGATCGATGATTGTATCCAGAATCTGAACAGAGTTGGATTTGAGTTGGATTCACAAATTTGAAAAATCACGGGACCCAGATTAAAAAATTTTGCAACAAGAGCGGAATCTGGAAAAGTGACTCCAGCCACCTCTGTCAGGCAGTTGCTTGCTAGAACCAATATCCAACCTTTCAGCTCTTTAGTTGGTGCATTGTCCTGTTCACAAGGCAGAGTGCTAAATCGCTTGCAAAAGACTTAATTAAAGATTGGAGTTTCATATTACACTAGAGCTGTCTTTTCACTGTGAATGTTAACACTTTGAGAACCGGTGTACGATATATTCGTACTTCGATTTAGGCCTTAAAAAAAGCAGTTTTTGGTTGCCTTACCAACGCCCTAGTTCCTCCGCCGATTGCGCTAGAGAGCTGTTCAAGGGCTCAAACGGATCGGCCAGTCTAGTAGAATGCACTTGAAAAAAAATTTTTGGTTGGGTGGTGCGGATTGTTTTGACTGACGTCATAAGTGAAGTAGTTTTGGGGTCATTTTGGCTCATGTTGCCTGGCCTAGGGCCCAACCGCCAGGCCAAAGTGTTTCGTTGAAGTTTTCATTGGAAACTAGGTTCGAGTCCGAGTCTTTTGAGCCTTTGACCGACTTTCTAGCATTTCTGGTTCAAAAGTTATGATCTAAAATAAACAAATTAATTTATTATCTAATTAGTCAAATATTTTTACTAACTTACATCACAACTTTTGAACCCGAAACCCCAGCAGGTGATCCAAAGCATCAAAAGACTCGAATTGTAGCCTAGTTTCCAGTAGAAACTTCAGCGAAATACTGCCACCTAATTGTTGGTGCCCAGGGCCAGACAAAGAATGGCAAGGTGGCCTAAAAGTCCTCCACTTATGACATCACTCACAAAAAACCCGCATCCCCCAAGCAAAAAATTTTTTTTCGAGTGCAGACTAGAAGACTTGCCGCATCTTTTGAGACTTTTACCGGGTCTGTAAAGCATACTGGACTGGAGAAATTCCCATGCAAAGCCAATATGCTGGCAGTGCTCTCTCTGATTACCAGGGACAGGCGCTGGTGGAACCACTGTCACTCTGTGGAGACACAAGATATTACAAGTTTCTTTGCGAGGCTAATCAAAAAAGAAGCAGTGGACTTACCAAACACACCAGTGGTTTCGATATGACTGGTTGAAAGTGGTAATTGTGAAGGAGGTCATTATATTTTTGGCATTTGGCAGCCTCAGTCTCTGTTACTGCATTGCCTACCCGGCACTGTCTTTGTTGTGACATCAAGCAAAAGTGTCCACAACTGTTGCGCCCCACACCAAGGTTCCATCGGGCCTCCTTCTGTCCCTTGTCAAGCTGACGGGCTCCAAGGTAGAAGGAAGATTAATGGGGTTTAATGATTTTTTAAGAATGGAATTGATGGCTGAATATTTTGGGAAGCAGCCTCCATTTTTAGTGCAGGAGAGCCCATGCAGCCCCAGTTCGTCAACAATTTAACCACAGCAAAATTTTGTGCTTTCAAAATTTTTGGCATTGGCTTAGGTAAGGCTGGGTTCAAGTAACAAACATTTATTGTTTAAGTAATAAGTAATTTGTAAGAGATTACTTTAAGTAACTTATGTAATTCAAGCAAATTACGAAAATAGACATTTCGACTTAAAACATTCAACCACGTAAAAATGATTGTAATTTTTAAATCACATAATGGGTGGTTCAGACAAAATTTGCGCCTACTAGCCACGATTCAATTTAATGGAATGAACTTCTAGCTCCAAATGTTAATCAAGATGACAAACAATTGTGACTCACGCAAGCGCTCTGCACAGGCAAGGAATCTATTCACCTCAATGATTTATCTTATCTGTGATGATCTGATGCATGTCATGTATAATATTGCGTTTACAGCAAAAGATGTGGCTACTAAAATCTTAACTTTTCTAGAAGCAAATCACTTGGAATTTCAGTAATGGAATAATTACTTAATCAAGTAATAAGTAAAAGTTTTTAAGTAATTATTTACATCAACCCAACCCTAGGTTTGGAGGGCAACTGCAATACGTCATCCAGGTTCCAAACATTTAGGTCAGATTAGGCCTTGGATGTACCAACCAGGATGGTGAGTGCGAAAAGGCTGGGCCGAGGGGGTTTATTTGCTGCACACCGGAGTCAAGGTTTCTAACTTTCCATGAAAGGAAAGGGATGTATTCAAGAGTAGCAATCTCATATGAAGGGATATATTTCTGGGAGGTTGTTTGAGCTGNTTGAAGAATTGTGTCGTAATGGATGCTGTTGAAGGCATTTTTGCATAAAGTTTCTGTAAAACGTTTTTGCTGTGTGGCTGGGCCATGAAAGAACGAGTGGCATGGACTGCATCTTCACATCCTTGAGGAGTGCCTATCCCAACTTGGGAGGGCTGGAGTATGTAGCAGAGCCTTGGGATGTGGGGTTTCAAACAAACCTTAGCATCTAAATGTCAGTAGGTGCAGCCTATGGCAATGGATCTAAGGTCTCCATTACTTTTGCGCAGTCCATGGAGTTGTGCACCATAAAGTAAGGCTGGAGGGCAGTTGGCAGATGACCATTCATAAGATTGCTGACTAATTCAGTTAGGCTGGTAAAGAAGAAAGTGCCAGCATCACCCACTGAGGTAGAAATGCAGTCTGTCAGATGTTGTGGTCTCAGGTTTTCTGGGCCTGCCCCAGAACCATGTGGGAAGGAAGGGATTGCAGCATGTGCTTGGGTTTAGCTAAAGCAAATGGGTGAGATGGTAGCACTTGCGGGTAGGGGTAACTTTAGGTCAGCTGGAGCCTGGGGATGTTTTTGTTAGAGAGTGTCAAGAGATTCTTTGCTATCAACAAAAAAGCTATTACCACATAGAATTTGTGCCTTTGATATTGAAGTCAGATAGTTTTTGGTTTACCAGTTTCATCTCCAGGATCTCCCTGACATTGACTTTGCAGTCTAATTCCTATGCCCATAAATCTTGAAAGCTAAATTGTGTAGAATAATGTTGGTATCCTGACTCATGAAGATGGGCGACAGGTGATGCATGTCATGAACTCTTATTGTTTCTAGACCTAGGCCTGTATACTTCACTCATCAACCACCCATATTTGCTTTTCATGTGTTCATCATTTAATGGATCAGCCTACTTTTTGTTCTTAAACCTTGAGTAATATTTCTGATCCTTGTCATTTAGACTTTAAGGTTAAGGTTCAACCTCAATCAGGTGTGCTATGTGCCCTGCAGGACATACTGTATTTATTCAAGTATAACACGCAAAATTTTATACCAAAAACACCAACGCAAAGTTCGGTGCATGTTACAAACGCGGTCTTAGATTTTTATGCCTTTACGCCAGAGGGCACATGAGTTCAGGTGCACATAATAAACAAGTCAGACGCAAGAGAACGTGTAAGTACGGTATATTTCGTATAGCCTGTTTAGGCATAGCGCAGGGGTGCAAAAACCCGGTGAAAAATAGCCCCTACTTATGCTTTAAGTGTTGTCTAAAATAATATTTTATTTGGAAAATGATTCAATGCTAATGAAATATGAGCGGGCAATTTAGTTTGCACAAAAAACGCAGAAACAAAACAAATGCAATTTCATTCATAGAAAATATGTTATTCTTTTCCAAAAACAGGTGGTTCCAACCAGGGTTGCGAGTTGCAAGGAATTGGAAGTTTTTGGGTTAGTTGGATTTATAAGAACACTAGAGGTTGGAGTCGGATTTTTTATCCCACTCCAACAGACCAATTTAATCATTTTGTACATTGTACTCCTAAGTTAGGAATTCCAACTTGTGCCTGTTGAAAGTTCAAGTTGAAACAGAATTCTTGCTGTGCACCATAATTTTCATTGATTGCCAGTTGCTAAAAAATTGTTGACAGCCAAGCTTCATTCATGTTATGTTGAGTCATAGTCAGAAATTTTTAAAAGTCGGAGTAGGAAAATTTTGGAAGCTAGGAGTTAGAGCCAGACATTTGACCTCCAACTCCTCAACCCTGTTTCCAACTACTGTCAACCTTTCCCCTGTTTTTTATCTGCAAATTTTCAAAACAATTTGCAAGTTGGTCAGCTTAAGATGTGTGGCGTTTCCCCAAGTCTTGTTCATGTCTAGACCATTGCATTATTTATTGTGCATATGCAGTACTTGCGTGAAACCTTGCTCAACAATATACATTGTGGGAAACTCTAGTAGTATTAAAAGCTTAACTTATCCCCAAACTTCCGGAAAACACTCACTGCACTTGATACAAAGTCTGATCATCAGCATTAATAAAATATGGAAAAAGTTCCTGGAGGTGGAATCGAAAAGTTCTTGGAGGTGGAATTGCATTCGTTTATGTTAGTTAACTAGAAAAACAGAAATTCATCCGTCACTTTCTACACCATCCAACTTTCGGTGTGATCTCCACAACAGAATGACTTCTTCGCAAGCCTTAAAGTAGAGGTGGTAAAAACAATTTCTTGCATTCTTAGTTTAGCAAGATGAAAGTGATTGGACTTACCGGTTTAAGTTACCCCTTACCCAGCCTATTGTTCTGTTATACTCAAGATTGTCATTTGGTAAAATCAACACAAAGCAGTACAGCAACATTCACAAGCATAGAGAAACTCTCGAACTAACTGAAAAACACGGTAAGAACGTTTTACAACATGGCTAACTATAATTAATTTTACTGGTTGCCCTGATCTAATTAAAGAGAGAGTTGAACCGACGACCCTCAGCACAACAGTAATTGAGATTTCTCACTCAGCCAGGTTCACTCTGCTATTGCTGTTATGAATTCATCCTTATATAGCATAACCACGCCACCACAATTATTACGCAAATCGTGTCGCAACAGTCTTTTTCCGCATATTTTTTCAATAGAATGCACTCAGTTGCATTTTTTACTCATGTAAACAGGGGCGTATCAAGAGGCCACAATGCCCAGGGCAGCAAAACTCCTAACAGTTTCGCATGTACCTTATTCAATACAGTGCATTTGTTCCTGAAAAAGCTTAGGTTTGAATATGGGAGCGCCAGACTTGTTTCTTGTAACAGACAACACATAACCTCGGTACGCTCCTGGTTAAGAACCAAAATTTGTAAAACACATAACGGACTACGAAACAATGTTTTGACATTGCTCTACCAAAGACTATATATGAAGTCTTGTTTTAATGCAATTTTCTAAATGATAAGACATAGGCTACAATTGGAGACATTTGTGATAGTTCTTTGCGAAACATTAGGCTAATCTCAATGACAACTTTTGATTAATATTCCCATGCAACAAATGTTGATGTGATGATTCATTGGTGGCATTGTTATGATTGTTGGACCATTTTTAATTTAGTATATTCCAAGATACTTTCAACCAATATAAACATATTGAAACGAACTAATGTAGACTACTAATATAGCCTACACAAGAAAAGTCAAAAATTGGGCACGTGCTGCTATGCATACAGGCTTGAAAATGTTATTGAGTGATGTTGCCTGTTTGACACTGCTAAGTAATACAGTACAATTAACAATGACTAGGTCAACTAACTACCAAACTATTTGTTGCAACACTTTCTCCATTATATTGTCTTATTTTAAACATCAACTAAGCATAAAAATATAGCTGGAAATTTGTGGGAACCAAATTTATGGGAACTTGGCTTCCAACCAATAACACTCTCCATGGTCTTGGATATTTAGTGCAGTGAAGCGTTACACCACAATGTTAGTTTGACTGTTACCTCACTAGTCCTATTACATCTTCTTCTTTATAACCCTATAAGCTTCTTTATAATTTTTCTTATGAACCATTTTCAGTCTAAAGTTCATCAAATTATTTCATTCCAAACTGGCAAATAGTTTTTATTTTTCAATTAATTCAGAATTTCACTACTATAGTATATATTCTAACTTGCCGAAATTGTCTCCCAAATCGGTCAAATCACAGAATCGGCCCAGTAACATATAAAATCACCCCCATTGAAGACCACTGGTCTACAGGCAGACCTGTCTGTGCAACTACTGCCTACACCTAAACACTAAATCCTAAGCTCTAATCAAATCATTGGTGTTCTCAGCGTATTTCATATGTAGATGCGCACATGGCTCTGCATACACATTATGTGAATCAGAAATTTCGCAGGTCAGAAAATTCGCTTGACAACAGAACTCCTAATATCAAACCACTTCATAGATATAAGGCTTAAAAGGCAGTAGATCTCAACCATTATTCTGATAGCTGCATGCAGCTCCCAAGCACATTTTGTTTGTATTGCTCTCAGCAGAGGCTTAAAAGGCAGTAGATCTCAACCATTATTCTGATAGCTGCATGCAGCTCCCAAGCACGTTTCGTTTGTATTGCTCTCAGCAGTCTTTCAAAAAAATCTCTATACATTTTAGGCCTATTTTCTTTGTGTAGCAGACTTGATTCTGCAATATAACAAAGCGTGTCAATGACAATTGACTTGTATTAAAATTACTTTCGTGCGGACTTTTTAACAAAGTTGCGAGTCTGAATTTGACTCCGTTCAGCGAAAACGTTGAGAAACAATGGCCTTCAGACTTACTACTAGGCCTTCTACAGTAATGGATTACATTTGATTAGTACCGTAAATTAAATACCGCAGTAAATGAGTAATGCTTTTTAGGATTTATTCCATGCAGCAGATATAAACAAAGCAATAATTTTTCAAGGTAACAACTACGCGCTGCAAACGACATTTCATTTAAGCTTTTTTTTTCTTTCATTATCTTAAAACTACCTCCACAACAGCACAAATTTGGCTTGAGCTCAAGTAAGTACCTAGAGTGGGCACTCATCCAGCAGTTC
>JGI24158J21664_10005445_pt1 | contig 16646 bp, 9 predicted proteins | sample Ectturendosymbi3_FD_21664 | JGI IMG/M metagenome (IMG submission 21664)
CGTCGTACTGCAGCCTATTGCCACGTCGGGCGTTTAACTGTGACCGCCCCGCCCCCCTCCCTCTCCGGTATCCGAATCAAAGCGATGCAGTCTCAATATCAATTTCCGAATGTCTTCAAGCGTTGTTTAGGTGAAGTATATCCGCTGTACACCCGCGTCTACTGTATCTTCAACTTTCAGTCTTCAAGCACGCGTTTTATACTTTCAATGTATTCGCTGATGCGTCGCCATCTTGCTGCTCGCGCTGTCTCGACAAGACCCTTTTTACTCGAAAAGTTGCTGTCAACCAACCGTGGTGCTTCGATTCGCGTTACTGCATCAACGTGCAATCTCACACGCGCAGGCCAGCAAACGTATTTTTAAAACTTGTGTGCAAACCGTTCGCATTTTCACTGACCTTGCTTAATAAACTGCTGTGGTAACCCGTGCCGATCATGCCAGCAATGCCCGATCACGCTTTATTATTTTTTAACCGAGCAAACAAGCAGCCTGTTGTATTTTTGATCCGACCAAGTCCTTCGTCTTATGTCTATGCGTGTGTCTTGTTTTCGTCTACGCCGTGCAGTAAGTTTTCAGAGATTTTTTCCAAACACTTCACTTTTCTTCTCGCTTTTGCACTGACAGCAGTCCGAACTGCGTGAGCAAAATCCCAACTCGTTTTTTTATGCTGCTGGCCAAGTTTTCAAGGCTATCAACAGATCGCCGCAGTCAACCGCGTTGCTTGGTGAACTTGTCTGATGTGCTGCATCATTTTTGCACTTGTTCTCTGTTACAGCCGTTCGTGCGTTTGATATGTTAGCTGCTTAATTCCAAATTGACGCGTGAATTGTTGTCGCTCACGTAGATTTGAGCACTCCGCTCCCTGTTACGGTGTTCATGCATCATATGTGTGTTTGTTCTGATTTGTCGTGTAGCTTGCATGTGGCGTGTTGCTTTTTTCCTGCGCTGCGGAAGTGGCTCTGAAACCTTATCTTGTTTCCGAATTTGGGGAAGTCCCGCAAAAGCTGACAATGACAAAAACGTAGAACGTGACTCGCAGCGCGGAGAAAAAGAAAACAGAAACGTGTTTGTGTTTTGGAAACGCAGCAACCGGTGAATTTGCAAAACACACCGTTCGGTTCGGCGTGATGTAAAGCGGAACATGCTGGCATTCACCCCGAACGGCTGCGATTCTGCTGCTGTGTTGAGAAACACCAGGTCCTTACAATAAAAAGGCAGGGGCTCCATTCAGGTCCGCATCGTCGGGATCTTACTTTTCATCCACTGCGTATGGTACACTGCGTTTTTATTCCTTGCTTTGAAAAGGAAGAAGCGCGTTGCAGCTGAGAAGCAAATTGGTGTTGCGCGTGTTTGTGTGCAAAAGCTTTCCTGGGTGTTCCACAGCGTATTAACCGTCGATTTCGAAAAATGCTTTTTCATTTCATTTTTTAACGATTGTGCAGTACACGGCTGCTTTCCGAACCCAACAACATTCCGTCCTGCTTGCCGAAAGAAAAAACGAATCGATAACCCGTTCCGAATGTTTCCGAATCCTGTTCCGAGTTTTTCCGAATCCCGTTGCGAATGTTTCCGAACCCGTTCCGAATGCTTCCTTTTTCTTTCGCGACCCTTGCCTGGTTGCCACACACTCCTTACCCCGATCTTAGTTTGCACAGATTGTCTCGCACGAACCCGCGTCTGCAAAATTCATCCGGCACGCGCGGCGTGGCGCGGTTGTCGTTCGTCGAGTTTTCCTGTTTGCGTCAGCATTCTCTTCGACTGTTTGTACAAAAACCCTTGTGTGCGTTCTTGGTTCGAAGCGCCCCGACCAATGCTCCCCCTGAGGTGCGCAGTAGCACCGCCAGACCATTTGCGCAGTGAAATGTCATTCTTCCGCACTTGTAACATTCCAGATTTAATGTAACTACACGCATCGAATAATTCGTTCCATTCCCGTCGTAAGGAGAGGCTTTTGGGGGCTTAGGCCCCCCCCAATGAATTATGAAGCACTATAAATCACTGGAGTTTTCATCAAATTTAAGAATGTAAAGCCCCCCTATTGAAAATTTTCTGGCGACGGTTCTGGCTCGTTCACTACATGAAACGCTTCACTGGTTGTGCGTCTGCATGCGCACAAAAACAAACATTTGCTCAGTGTAAAACTTCCTTAGTGGGAACATTGGTCCCGTCTGTTCTTTCTCACTCACAGCGCGACCCTGTCGTTCGGCACAATAAATGTCGTCTCTGTGCACGGAAATTCCCGTCGCTAGCGGCAGCCACGAGCTTTAATATAAATATCTTGTTCGTATAGAAATCGCTTCAGACGCGCGAGGAGACCGTGCAAGAAAGAATACGTAAGGGTGCAGCGCGAGCCAGCTCGGCAAGATAAACCATCTTTAAAACGCAGAAACACTCAGAGCACAAATGTTGAAGCGTAAAAGGTGAAGGTTAAATCCGGGTTTGATCGTTTTTTTAGCTACGCAATCATAGAACAGAACTTCTTTGAAAAGTTCACGTTTGCACATGGGTACAAAAAGCGGTCGCGCAAGAAAAACAACATATTTTTGGCGGCTGAACGTTTCTCCGGGTAGTTTTCACCAGAAATAGGGAACGTGGAAGGTTCTGACCCCTGGTAGTCGAAGAATACGTGCTGTGTCACGTTTTATCACAACCACACCAGCAACCTTGGCGAGCTTTGTTTCGGCAAGCTTGCGCCATCGTGTGGGAACAAGCAAAGCGGATTGAGTGAAACAGCAGGGTGCAGATGGCCATTAGATGGCGTCAAACTGGTCGCTTGCAGTCAAAACCAGTTTTTACTTGTCAGAAGCAGACTGAGTTTACACGCTGCACGCCAGTAAGAGAAGTCCAAATGCTCAGCGGCTGGCTTTGCAATCGAGACCGTGGAAGTTCGATACCTGTAGCCACTGATTTTGCTTGCAGCAATTTCTGTCCAAAAGTGTTCACGCGAACTCGCCTGCATTTGGCGTGAGAACAACACTCGACTACCCGTGGCGAGTCCATGCACCCGCCATGAAAGGTTTCGCCCACGGGTTTAGATCCGCTTTGAACCTTGCAACGTTGATGTAACAGCAAAGCCAGTCGGGAGTCCCGCTAAAGCATACGTGTTCAGCCAGTTACGTTTTTTTTGCAAGTGCGTTCTTCTGGCGATGCAAACTTGCACTGCACGTCGATGCAACTCGAATTTCGATCAAGAGAATCGCTGTTATTTGATCCCGGTTTTCATTACGAGGCGCATGCGGCAAAATCAAGAAACTATTTTGACAAGCTGAGATGATTAACGTGCCTTAGTAATGATTGCAGGTCAGCGGCACTGCGAAAAGATATCACGGTATCGGAGTAGTAGTGTCAATTACGGCGAAAACAAAGTATTTTGTTCATTGCAAATGCTCTCGTGCTATCTCCAATGCCGATGTCTGGGACGCAAATTAGGTGCAGAACCAAAGAAGTTAAAGTGAAAAACCGTCCTGAAATGTCCAAAGATCAATGTTTCGGATGATTGCTATCGAATTTTCCACGGTTTAACAATTTTTCCCGTAATGATTTTCCACCGTTAAACATTGGTTATTTTCGGCTCTACGTCCTATCACCCTCAATTTTGCTTTTTGAAAGCGTCACGGCAGCTGAAGCATGCCAAGCACAGCTGAACAAAGTCTTCTGTGCCAATGTTCAGATGTCAGCCCAATGCAAATTGCCCGCAAAGTTCTCAGATATCGCTTGTCAAAAATTAAAAAGCGTGGCCAAGGCAATCAGGTCTTGCACGTGCAATTAATTTGTGTGGTCAGCGAGTCGCATCCGCCAGCGAAAGAACTTAAAAGGTGACGAACTTCTCACCAGTTCAGTTCGCATGCGCCGCCTCTGGTTCTCAAGCTTGAAAATCCATGTTAAAAATCATGTGAAGGAATCTGCACTGTGGTAATGAGGATTTTGCAAAATCCTCAAATCTCTCGCAATTCTTTGCCTGACTCTGGGCTTTCGAGGACGCTTCTTCTTTCTGTTTTTTCGCCTTTTACCTTTCCTTCGTCTTCCACGACCCGCCGGACGCTTGCCGGATGTGAGTCTGACTGTCGTCACTTCTGGCTTGCACGTGTGAACCTCGACAGTCCTGGAGCAGTTCTTGCAATGCAAACTGCAGCACCAGTGAAACTTGCATTCGCACTTGTAAGTTTCCACGACTTGCTTCGTGTTGTAGCCGCGACCGCAGCACATACTCTCGCATCCGTCTCTGTCGTTGGAAGTGTTGTTACACTCACGACCGCTTGTGCCAGGATAACCTGTTACGAAGAAACAAAAAATACCCTTTGTCTTTACGCTCTTACACTTGTAAACATGCTTTCATCACAGTATTCAACTGGAGTGCAATTAAACATTAGGCTTGCTTTAGGGTGTCGATTACCTTACCTTCGTCGGGGTTGCGGTTGCAGTAAGAAGGAGAGTCGTCAAGATAAACTAAATCTTTTGGGTTCAACTTTGCGCGTCGACTGTACTTCAGTCGCAGCTTCACGCCGGAATTATGCTGCCGTGCGACGACCTTCTCAGATCTCCAGTATCGTCGTTTCAACTCGTTGCCGGTGAGAACAAACTTGCTCGTCTGCATCCAACAAGACCGAACAATGCAACTGCCAGTCAGTCCATGACATTTGCACTGTCGTTTCACCAAACCTTGGACTGCCTGAAGCAAATGAAACGAGAGTTAGTTCGAAAGCATCNGAGGGCGGCAAATATTTATTTACTTTAAGCGAGCAACAGCATTTTGTTTGGGATACTGCCTTTCTAAGCACACAAAATGACAAGATATGTTGAAATTTGGGGTGAGTGGCATGGTCCCCCTGGCTACGCCTATGTCAGAGCGCCAACAATAAAGCCGTGGTGAAATCTTAACAAGCTGTTTCAAACTTGTCTAGTAATGTAGCGCAAACCTTTTGAGAACTTTTTTAAGGACGCACATCTAAACTTAAGCAACCCACGTTCATCAACAAACGAGCGTAAGCTTTTGCTTATCGCGCCAGCACTGTTGACACGACTGAATACAAATGTCAATGTTCGTTCATATGAGTTTGCGGACCGAAGAGAGCTGCTAAGACCAAATCGAAAGAACACAGACGTAAACAAAAGTAACGCCACGCTTTCTAACCCATGACAAAAATTAACCGAGTTTCCAAAGAAATCAGGATAGATTTCCACCATTCTAATTGTCACTTTCTTCAGGCAGCTTGCGTGTGACTGCTTGCACAAAACAAAAAATTAGTGCGGTTTTGTCATGTGTTGCACACAAACTGTATCCACAGGCTACACTTTGAAAACTGCAAGTTCCAGCATAGCACCAATCAGAAGTTTTTCTGGTATCTGCGTAACAGCAACTTCTGTTATCAATGGAAGATCATCCAATCCGATCAAGTTAAGCTGAAAGATCTTAGACAGACGAATGTAATTTCTGTAAGCAGGCCGTGCCCCTCTTGCATGTGCACTGTACCACTGCGATGTACCTAGTTTGTTGACTTTGCTGGATTTCAAAGCGAACAATGCACATAAATATTCGACCTTTCATTCCAGGCTTGTGCATGGGTCTTGTCAGCTCAGCTGCATGTCGCAAAACTAGAAATGGTCGCTCCGAAACTAGGCATCGTACCAGTGCAAAAACTTTGTTACAAAAATGATATTTGGTTCCGCGCCTGCTCCTTGTCACCTGCAACTAGGGGTGTAGTGGGGTGGGAACGCGTTCCCATACCGTTTTGCACTAGTAAAGTCACTTGAAGATTTAGATTTTTCATTTCAATTTATACTGTAAGTGTAGCGCCTGGAGCAGAATAAATGAATAAATGACAAGTTATCTCGTGCATATAGCACCGTACCACTACAGTGAAACAAGAAGGTCCAGTGTGGAAGTTCTTGTAGGCGAATACTTTATTCGAACTATTTGGTGCAGTCTTCCTTTATATTTGGTGTGGGAACGGCGTTTCCACACCTCTTGTTTTAGCACTACACCCCTGCCTGCAACTAAACTATTCGCATATAAACTGGGAAGATAGACGAGAACACAAGAAACATTAACTTTCTGATTGCAACTACAGTAACCACACTCCACATGTGAGACAAGCAAGGAATAGGAAAGCGATTTCACGTAACACTACGCATCGTCATTCCTTAAATCTTAATCAAACAGAATTGCAATTTACTTTTTCGAGGGAACTTGCTTGAAATCGACAACCTCACCACTACTGCGAAAACGCTCTATAACAACAGGAAAAGATGATGTGAAATATTTGCTTAAGGGCAGAATGCATTCACTTAAGCGCTGTCTCAACGTTCCGATGAACGAAAGGCCTTTGGTACAACATTTAGGTCGCACCAGGATTTTTAATCAATCTTTGCAAATATTGAACTTCCTTCGCATCGGCCAGGAACGTCATTTTATGAATGTCACCTTCACCGCAATATTCACAGATATATTCGTGCTTTGACAAGTGCTTTTTAAGAGACACGGCAACTTCGGCCAAAACGACCACTTTGTTTGTCGTCTGTAATCCGGCAATAATGAATTTGAAAATAAGTTTTGCGTGGATCGGTACGCCGCTGCCCTTATTTACTAAATTTCGACCTTCGTCTATGCAGCCTACAGTGTTCTTCGTATTTCAGTCAAGATTCGTTGAAAAATATTTATACAGTTTAAACCTTGTTGTTTCAAAATTACAACACACTTGGTGAAATGAAAACAGATTAGCGCTACTTGACAATTTTTTTTACCTGGCTCTGTGAGTCAAAACTTTGCCGAACGTATCCTTAACTGTAGGTTATTGACGATGATTAGGCTGGTGGCTGGATGTGGCGTTGCCTGATCTAAACGGCAGTTTTTCTGACTGCATGTAATCCGCAAACCTCAAGAATATTAAATTCAATTCAGGAAATTGCAAAGAGTGGCTTAAAAACACTGATTTAATAGTAGTGATGGGCAGGCCTGTAACCAGGGGGGGGGGCTTCGCCCCCTGCAAAACTCTTCGCCACCCCTGGAAAAATCTGTTGGGCATAATTGAAAACTATTGGACATAGTTTGAAAAATTTGGGCCCCTCTCAGAAAACTCTTCGCCACCCCTGGTGTCTCAAGCTGGTTACGGGCCTGATGGTGGGCAAGATGATGAATTCCGCCTGACACACCGTATAAACTGTACAGAACAGAAATTAGGATATGTGCTATGTAGTTACACGAAACGTCAGTCCGATGCAATTTTCTGCATCTTAGAAAGAGTTTTGCCATAGGAATAAATCAGAAGAAAATAAGTAGCGCATAAACGCAACTCAAGTATACAAACGAACTGTGTACCACTGTTACCGAACTTCCTCCAGATATTGCTGGTTAGCCGTTTTAATAGCTGCTCGTGTGCATGTGCTGGAGGTGTACAGAACTTTGTTCGTTTCAACATAAAAAAGAAAAACGTCCCTCCGCATCCGCCAGTTTCAAATATTTCAGCATCCGACTCGGTAAAAAACAAACAAATTTTGAATAAAACACAAATCTACGCATCCCCATAAAGTGCTTATGACTGCGTCTCCGCTGTAAACCTGCGGACTCCGCTTTTTGGCCAGCTCTACTCTGTGCTGCATGTAAAACTTGTTTTCTTGAACAAGTATTGTACGCAGAATTTTTGCCGTCTTTTTACGCAGTACCAGGGGATTTCATAACCAGTGGCGAAATTAAAGTTTTTAGATAAGGGTCCTCGTTTCCGAGCACAGGGCTGTAAACGGGGGTGTGAAGCTCACTGTGCAGAGTACATGAAACGATTTGTGTTTTTCCGTTGAATCCTCAACAGGACGTTTTACTGTGTGACCGGGTGACGGGGCTGACCTCGAAAAAAGGTTTTGTGTGAAGTGATAAGACTCTTACGCAGCATTTCAGGTGAAACTTTGCTTTTACGTTCAATTTTAAGGAAACATTAACATTAGCCTCGACGTCGGCGAACTGAGGCTGTCGGCGGCAAGCGAGCGCCGAACTTATTTTCCACATCGCTAACCCATATTCAAGAGAAAATCGAAGTTTTTTGCAGTGCCCACAAAGTTTTGTTTTGCATATACCGGTCGTGACTTGTGACGTCAGGAAATCGGAAATGTTAACGCAGCAACCGGACTGCGCAAGTCCGAAATGTTCTTTGCCGCTGTAATGATCAATAGATCGCAACTTCCCTACAGGAAAGGTGGCGCCAAACGATTTCTCGATACGACGGCGCAAGTTCCGAATGTAGACAGACGCACAACGCCTTGCGTTTTCAACTCGAGCCTCTCCGGAGAAATTTCTGAAATTCGATGCCCGTAAAAAGGAGAAAGTACGTCGTTTTTGAATCCGCTAATTGCCGAAATCTTACAAACGTACAACGTCTCCAACATGTCTCTGGTGGTGGTGGTGTGAGTTGTACAAAGCATGTTTGGTAAACTTTGCGCAATGTTTTCAAACACGAGAACAAGAGGTTCATGCACCCTTCTGACATGCAAACTCGTCCCACCAATCGACACGGAAAGGGTCGAATCCTACGCTCGTTCATTTCACACCTAGCGTTGTCAACTTGCAGTGATTCCTTCCATTAAGACGATTCGAATGTTCGCAACGAAAATCAGTCTCGTGCAGGGCAACATATTTGTTCGGAGAGGTTAGCTGTTTTGTGCTAACTTGTTGCCTTTTGCCGAAGAAAGCATTGAGGTTAATTGGCGACTGTAAACACGAGATTTGAACAGAAAGAGAAAAGTCAGCTATATAAGGTGTTCTCGGACGTCGCAGATAGGACATCGGGAAACCTCGTGAAAAAACTGCTTCTTTTGGTCGTGTCTCGACAGCCTTGTTCCATTTTGTTGAAACCGTCGGTCAATTAGTACTTCAAGGCGCTTGTTGTGAAAATCTGCATAATGAACTCAGCACGAGCGACATTATGAATTTTTTGGTCTGTTTTTCAAACATTTGCACCACTTAAAAAGAATAATTGCAACTGGCGCGATCGGCCTCGCAGAAACACTGAACATTTTGCTCCTGACCGCACTGCACCCAACACCGCACGGAAAACCCAAATGTCAACTCATCAGCGGGTGAGTGCTGACAGTCAGCATTCCTGCGGTCGCGGAGGGTGCGGGCTGGGCTTGGTGTAATGCTACTTGTCAGTCACTTTTCAACGCGCTGGTGGGAAATGCCCAACGCTGCGATCAAATGTTCCCTGTTCCTGGCGCGAGTCTATCGTCTTTTGCAAAGCACGATTGACGTCTGAAAACAGGAAAAAGGGTCATGTGAAAACTCTTTTTGAACCTGAGAAGTTCATGCTGCCAACCCCATTGAACGTGCCAACTAACCACATCCGTCAGTATTCGGTAAGATGTTCAGAGCTTAGAGTAAAAATCAAAGTGATATTGTTTGCTTAAAGCATCACTGTTTCAGATGAAAAGGTCTGCTTTCTGTACTAATTTAGCAAAATTTGGCGGCAGTTGCAAAAACCCATCTAGTGTCGGAAGTTTCCAAAAAACACTATATTGAAATGATTGTGCTATAAGTTTTATTCAAGAATAAACTTGTGTTATATGAAAAGTTAACCAACTCAAAGTGCCAAATTTTACAGCAACACACGTTTTATTATTTTTTGTTGACGAACGGAGGCTCTGGCCAGCAAGGAGCCGTTGCAGTGAGAGAGCAAAACGCGCGATAATCCGGTTAGTGAATCACTGTAGGCATAGTGGCTGAATTCAACGGCTTCCCCACCAAAAAACGTTGTACAGGAAACTGCTTGTGCATCAATATCAGCCAACAAATTCTTGCCAATAGTCTTTTCAACGTTCAGTAATTTTGAATTGACTACCTAAAATAATCGCAGTTTTTAAAAGTCAAGGTTGCATTGGCACACCTCCGGTGCGTTGACAACCAGGCCCGTAGCCAGGGTGGCGAAGGTGGGACGAAGACCTCTGCAAAATTTTTCGCCCCACCTGGTGTCCCAAGCTGTTTACGGGCCTGTTGACAACCGCAGGGTCTTCTGAAAGGTTTTCAACTATAATGTTCAAACCCACTGCCTCAATTATTGCCACACTACACAAGATATGAGACCACAAGGAGATGGAGTTTCAAGAGAAAACTGCGTAGAGTTTTAATTGGCAGCAAAAAAGCTGCACAGGCTTATGATTTTTATTTTTGTGATTGTCCAACTTCGTCTAACATTATAACAACAAACTCAAAACGTTTCGGAAATATGACATATGCAGCCTGTAGTTCGGGTTACCTTCTGATAAAACGCTGTGAATAATGATAAAAGTTTGTAAAACAATAGCACCGCGTTACTTGTAATGATCACCGATGCCGCAAAAACCAATTCTGAAAGCTTAGAAACTGCGAAAGACCAGTATTGTCTCAATTTGCTTTAAAAGGCAGAGCCAGAAGATCCTTGACCAAACTGCAGGCACCAAGCGACTCCACTGCAACTAAACGACGAAAATGGTCGTATTAATCAGCTACGACATACGCCAAAAGAATTAAACGACTTACAAGAGAAATTTTGACAAAAAGTAAAATCAGACTTTTCACACCAGAAAGAGTGTTTGCATGATAACGAACGCTACGATTAACGCGTTGGTTACCAGGGACATTTCCGTCGCAGCAGCACGTGCTGACGTGCGATGCACTGACATCATTTAAAAAATGCGTGCGACCACCCTTCGGCAGTTTCAACCAACTAAGCCGGAAAATTCGTCTTTTTACCGCCTGTGCAGCATCACGTCGTCACGTGACTCGCTTAGTGTGAGCTGCTCTTCTGCATCGGTATTCGCACAGCGCTGCCGCGCGTGATGGCTCGTCCAGCGATGAAGCCCGGTGATTTTTACGTATAGTGAAACTCACTTAGCTGCACGGGTTACCAACTAACGTCTGCTGAAAAAAAGTCGACAAATCCTCGTCAGCTGCTTTCTTTAAACCACTTGTGGAAAATTGTCTATTTAACGTGATTTTTCTCGTCTTCAGCTGACGCATAATGCATTCGCGGAACAAACATCTTTAGTTGCTGCTATAGCGTGAGGTTTACCGCTATATGTCGCCTGTAATCAGGTGCAGCCTTCGGTCTACCGCGTGCCCTCACTGGTCAGTTTCCATAGCGTGTTAGGGTTAGGGATGATTTTTGCTGAAAGGTCATGAGGAAAAATTTCCACTTATCGATTGGTGTCATTCTTGCAACATGTTCGAAGTGTGTATCGCTAGAATAAATGTATGGAAATATATGACATCTTATTTATTTTGAATTCAATGTCAGATCAGAACAATTCATGTGCGAACAAACAGTCAAGAACTTCTTGCGCAAAATAGGATTGGTACTTGCAAAATCAGCATTTTTCGACTTTTAGAAAACTAAGAAGCAAAGGAAACAGTTTCATTGACAAAACTGAAATGTTTAAGTAACGTCATTCCAGAAGTATTTAACTGCGGAAAGGGTGTGGTGGATGAAGCGTCTTTACTCTGTTTATGAAGCAACCTTTCGATTGGGCGAGACAGGAATGCGTAAAATTTGTAAAAAGGGCCAACACGTCTAAGAAAAGCCTTCGGGTCAGAACAAGCTGATCGAAATCTGTGGCACAGTTTTATCAAATAACCCCCTCAACCCTCGGTAAAAATCAGGGACAACGGGAAGCTCATTGCTAGTAACTGCTAACCTTGTAAATTGCTGTTATAATCAGTGTACAGAAATCTCTGTACCGCGCTGACAATTAACGCAGGGTCGGATTAATGACGCGAAATACGGCAAGCAATAACAGTATCTTATTTTGCGACGTACTTTTCCGGAAAATAAACAAAAAATCCAAAACCTAGCAAGAAACTACAGGACTGGGTGCTATGTCTCAGGTCTCGCTTTGACAACAATGCCCAGAAAAACGTCTACGCTTCCACAAGATGAAAACTACAAGCTTGAAACTACCGCGTTGAATTTTCTCATGCCACAAAGTCTGCCGAGAGGATAGCGACTTGTTAGGTTACATGTTTCGATGAGTGAGAAATTGTTTCAGAATACTACGGATATCATAAAGAACTGCCTGGTGTAACTGACGTGATCTGAGCTCAATGTCTTGCCTGAGCAAGCGCAAGCTTCGTGTGAGCCTAACATTAGCGGCGGCTGAGAAATGTTTGCTTGCTTCATGTATGTCTGCTAGTGAAGGGAGGCGGCTTCCGTGGATGTCGGTTTAAGGTGATTTACAGCGTTTTTCTCAATCAGGCACTACTTTCTCGGTTTGATTTATTGTTCATTTCGTTTTTCCGCAAACACTGTAGCCAGATCCAGAATCAACACAGAGTAATTATTCCCATCCCGTTACTGGAAATCCGCGGCTGGTATTTGAAAATAGTACGTGTAGTCAAGTCCACTTCTCTCCAAACACAAAATCAGTCATGTCTCGTAAGACGCCTTGTAGCGCAACAACGATTGAGACTGATTTGGTTTTTAGAGAAGACCCATTTGGTTGCATAACGTGTAACATCCTGCGACTACCAACGCCACACAAAGCAAGCAAGCTGGTGGAAAAGCCAAAGAAGATTGCTGTGCAGAAAAATCCGGTATTGGCCACTGGCCGGCAAATCGGAAAAAATTTAAACAGCACAATGGTGAAACACTGTTTGCCGACAACTATTGTCAAGGCAATGCCCGCCCCTGATCTACAAACTAAGGAATCATTTTCTCACCCTTAGCTGCGATAACGTTCTTTGAAGAAAAGCCTACTCTTCCTAAAATGGGCACCAGTTCGTCTTAGTCTTGGAAGTTTGTCCACGTGTTTTGCTCTGAGTCGTAGATACTTGGACCCATGCTCATATCTTCAGTCCAAACCGATAAAAACAATCCACTCACCTTCCTACTGGGGCAAAGCAACTCTGCGACAGTTTCAACAACTTTTAAAGGACAAGCAAGCGAATCCAGTGTGGATGCGTATTACGTCATAACTTACAGGCTAAACACTTCATCAAAAATGATGTTGATACTGTTCCCGCCCCTTTACAAACTCAAACATCTTTTGCTAAGTTTCGCCGTCAAATTCATTTTTGCAAATGTATTTTGGAAACCAAACCAAGCAGATTATGATCAGACTTAGGGACAGAAAAGGGTAGAACCAATAGAATTAAAGCAGTCATCCTACTCGATTGTTGTATTTACTAAACAGCCATAAGCATCAAGTTGTGAAATTACATGTCGAAACAAGCATATTCATTTCCATATGCTTGAATGGGCGTAACTACACACAAAGGAATATTAGCTTTCACATTCAATTTGGCCAAAGAAAGTCCGGCAGTTCAAGTACCTTCAGCAGCTCGTCGACAATTCCCGGTTTTCTACCAAAAGGAATCTTACCAGGTATTTTTCACGGGTCTAACTCTAAAATGTGTGAACCTACTTTGAAATATTTTTTAAGACCATTAAACCAACACACTTTAGGCTAAGCAACAACGCTTCGCCCTGTCTCAAGGCAACTATCGCTTTTCGACAGTTTTTTGTTGTACCAGACGAGGCGTCCGATGATTTCATGCACACGCTTTCAACTCTTTGTTTTCTCAGCTTAGATGTGACGATCCTACCACATTGCCATTTGTTTACCCAAAGAGGTGGAAAGCGACAAATACACTACCAATTTGCGTCTACGCTCCTACTGCTGCCTTACAAAGCTTTCTGGGTATTTGCGTAATTGTGATTTAAGATCTGACTACCAATAAAAAGCTTTGACGTAACTTTGAAGACATTGCGCACGACTTGACAAGCCCAAGGTGAATGAGTTATAGGTTTCTATCCGAATTTTGATCGGTTTTCTCAGTGTACAATATGCGTAACTGCGGAAAGGGTGTGGTTGATGAAGCGTCGTTTCTCTCTTCATGAAGCAGCTTTTCGTTTGGAGCAGACAGAAATGAGAAAAATGTGTGAAAAGGGCGAACACCTCAAAGGAAAGCCTTCGCGTCACAACAAGCTGCTCGAAATCTGTGACACAGTTATGTCAAATAACCCCCTTGCGGCGACTTTAAACGTGCTTGGCGCCTTTGCCATAAGTCACACCTCGGTAAGAATCTGGGACAACGAAACTTCGGCCTAGCGTGGTGTGTGGGTTCAGCAAACTTTCTCGTACAGCAAAGTTGACTCACTTTTCTTCCGGCGCGTGTGTTGTGCAGATTCATTTTCGTCCGCGGGTCGCTCGTGTCGCGCTCGTCCGCGTCCGTTAAGTTTCTAGCAAAAGCCAGCCCGAATCGAATGTCGTCGCTGCATCCTCGCCACGTGAATTGTCCCATTCCTGCAGCGAAAAGAACACTCGTATTCGGGTACGTCTTACGAAATTGTCATCGCACAGTTGCGAGGTCGGTAATCGTGACCGGATCACCCAAGTTGCTGAAAAGCGACTGTTTTGTGACACCAGATGTCAGAAGCGAAGCATCTAAATTTGGATCTGTAGTGTCACGAAAGCGCAACGCCACGTTTGTTAAACACCAGATCAAAGGAAAAGCCTCCGTACGTAAACGGGATTTCGCTCTTTAATCTAGTATCAACCACTGCGGAATTTGAATGGAAAGAAAAACGTACCGTCAGTGTCATTTCCACTCTTCCTTTTATCACAGCCGCAACGGTCTAGTCTTCCCATACTGCAAGACAAGGTCACAGCGTGGACAATTGCGGCAGATAAAATAGCATGGAAAAAAGCTGCTTCTTTCGTAGCTGTAGAAACAATAACAAGGTAAAAATTATGCGTTGAAAAAAGTCAAAAAAACACCGTTTTTTTTAAATACTGAAAGCAGCAGCAAGGACCAAATGCTCCGTGAAAATTCCCTCACAGGACAATGGTTTTGTTGCATTTGCAGGCAAACCTACAAGAAATCACGCGTTCGTTTACCTCTGCAGTGCACGCAACATGCTTGCATCGCATCAAGCTGTCCTTGAGTGCGCGGGAACCGCAGAGCAGCCCTTCACTGAGACAATTGCAGTAGCTTGTGAGCGGTTGCCAGGATGGACTTATGTCAGTGTTTAGTCATAGCAATAAGATTTATTTACCGACGCGTTTTGTAACAAATCCTTTCTGGAAGCTGTTTTAAGGCACTTAAGTATGCGCAGAGATGGCTCGACACAGCGGCCGAGTGCGTTTGCGCAATATATTTAGACACGCAAAAAAGAAAACAAAAATTTTGAAGACGCACGAGTTCAAAGGTGACTTTAAAAAGTACTTCGGGAGCTATTCGTTCTGACACTTGTTATAGTCTACAGGTAGCAGCGGACAAAACGTTGCCATCATGAAAGGCAATCAACAGCGCTGTAACCTTACAGCCACTGTGTAGAAAAGTCAAGTTGACCTTGTCTTAAGTTCGCACACGATTTTCTTGAATTTTAATTTGTCCAACGCATCCTTTTCTTGTTTCCCATTACAGCAAAATGTTGATGTAAATGCAGCTGTTCCCAGCCGTCGTGGGTATGAATTACCTCAAAAGCGTTTAAGCTTACGGGGCCCCTGCCGCAAGATAACCACGCGAACTGTAAGGCCCAGATCAGTCTGTAGAAAGAAACAATTGACACAAAGACAGCTGCTGCCCGACGCAGGCGGTTTTGAAAGCGACATATTAAAATTCTACATGACAAATACAAATTTTGAACGTGTGAATCGAATAAGAATGTAAATCATGTCAATCAGTGGAACATGTCAATCAAATGAGAAAACACCAGTAGATATTTACACTCCTTAGACGGTTAATCTTCGCAACTAGCAATGCCAAGGAATCCACGCGCTTCCTAAAACCTTTCCCCTGATCGCTTGGGTTATACTATAGGACCGTGGATCCCATTCGGGGAAATACACATTTTTAGCAGGCAATCATTTTAAAAGAGCAGGAAGTGCAGTAGCAAACTTTCTCACGATAGTCGCTGTTTCTGCGGAATATTTTTATCCAAATATCCAGGAGGTTAGTGGGTTTTCATGGCTAGTTAAGCCATGCTTGCATGCGTTTTATTCGACGACGTTGATGTAATAAGCAACGTATTGCTTCGCAACTTTTATGAAAAGAAAGTTTCGTTATATCCGCTCTGTGCGCCTTTTGGAGTGTCACGACTCACGTGTGGGCTGCGGCAGCCAATCTCCGCTTGCTGTGCGCCGTGAGCCACACATCTGCTTTCGCAAAGAATGCTGCGCTGGTGGCAGGTCAGTGGCAGAGGTTGAAGCTTTTGCTTGCACCCAAGCCGAGCCCGAGGCTGGACATGGCGCAAGTACCTTTTTCAAGTCTTCCATGTGACCCGACTGGGATTCGAATTCAGCCTACCAGCTTCATTGGCACACGTTCTGACCCTAATGTAATGTTTCTATTAAAAAGTTAGCTATTGTACAATGAGTGTGCACAATTAATGCAAATGGGTTTTGCAAAATATCTTGTGTTGCTTGGACGTATTTATGGAAGATTACAAAGCACTTGCAAATTGTCGAGTGATTTGGTTCAATGCTGGCGGCTGTTTGCGTTGCACGTGTTCGTAATTGATTGCTGCGTACGAGCTGATTAGTAGTCGTCTTCTCGGTGGCAGTGACCAGTTCGTCTGTCAGTTGGTTTGAGCATGTTTGCTTCATGTCGGTTTACTTTTTGTTCTTGTTTCTTTAGATGTCGTGTTTCAGTTAATTAAAGCCGAATTAAAGCAGTGGCTTATCGGTCA
>JGI24158J21664_10005449_pt1 | contig 16640 bp, 10 predicted proteins | sample Ectturendosymbi3_FD_21664 | JGI IMG/M metagenome (IMG submission 21664)
AACATGCAATTGTTATAGCAGGGACCACACTACATCTTTTAATTTATAGGACATTTTCTTCTTAGTTTACAAAGTAATTTTGTATTATTGCTGTTGCACTGCAAAGACTGGTAATAAGCAAGGCTACATTCATGCTTCTTATCACGTAGCAGAAATAGCAATTTTTGAGTATTACGAATACTCATTTTTCTACAGATATTTCAGGTATTTTAGGTGGTTCGATTTAGCCTATGCTTGAAGTCACAGGTCATTTGAAGATTGACTAGTAAATGGTTGGTTTAAGGTAGACTTGTTAGGTGATGTTTAAGCTCTTTTGCCTCTCTTAGTCAGTATAACTTGAACCATTTTTTCTTAGCACAGACATAATCAATAGTGTAGGCTACTTGCTGCATTAGAAATGTTTTCGATAAAGTACATGATGAATTATTTCCTACTATTGCACATTTTTCAAACAACTAGTGGAAACGCAAGATGAGGGCAGCTTTGACTCATCCAGCCTCAAAGCTTTCCAAAACAAGTCTCTGATTGGATGTTTTTGTATGATATGTTTTTGCAGTTAAAAGGATGAAATTTGTAACAAATGTAGTGTTTTAAATCTTCTTGGTTGTTTCTTATAGTTTCATGGATTCCCACAAAGACATGAATGTGAACAAATTCAGGATACCAACTACCAAGCATTTGTTCAAAGGAGGAAGGTGTGAAACTTTCAAAGGGGTAAACTTTGTAGTTTATTGATGGTAAGTGCGGAGAAATGGGGCTCGAGTGTAAAGTGGGGGCGATGCCAACTTGCTATTGCCTAACTTTCATGTGTTGCTAGCCTTATCTTCCCAACTTTCAGTGTTTTCAAAGTTGTGCATCATGAACACCCTTTTGCATTTTCTCCTTCTGCTATTTCAGTTATGGCGTAGTCTCAGGAACATATCCTTGGGTGGCCTATCTTAGGCAAATCCAAAGCGATTATCACGGTTGGCTGAGTATGATGACGTCATCAGAGGGACCCCTTTTTAGTCATGCCTCGGGCCCCCCAACCCTAAACCCACCACTGTTCGCAATATAAGGCCATTTTGTCGTCCACTGTTTTGACACAGCAGTGTTGTGAAGTATACTTCATCTCTCTTACAGTAGCGAAGCTGCTATGAAACTTGACTATAAAATATGACTGAAATCGCACCCCCTTAACTTTACTGGCTGGGTCCGCCCCTGAGCGTAACATCTGTTTTGCTGTGGATAGTTCCGTTGATAGCGATCCGCAGTATTTCTCTTGAAACCCAAAGTGTAGATTCTGATTTTAAGATGTCGTGACATTTGCATGTTTTGATGATCGCTCTAACGGAAATATGAGCAGCAGAATTTCACTTTAATCTCTGGTAAATACTGCGGAAGTGTTCAACTTTGTTACAAAGTGACTTCTGCAGTTCGAAAGCCGCGACGGCGCAGTCGTAAATACCGGTTCGGTTCTTGATATAACCTTACTCTATCAAACCTTTCATACAATGCTGAAAACAAGGATGAAACTTTCACTGAGGCACATCGCCAGATTTTGGAGGCGTCTCGAAGTCGAAAAGGTTTTAAGGAAATCACTGCCCTACATGGCGAGACCATAACGGTGTGGCAATTAATAAAGGGGGGAAAGATACCAGAAAGTGGAATGGCTCTGTGTACTGCAATTACCAAATATGAAGCGAAGGTGTTACACTTGGAAAACTGTGAATGTTTTCGTTAGCTCGATACTGTATGAAGGTAGGGTCGATGAGAGTGTTGCGCACAAAACAGATCCTGGCCAAAATTTTTACACTCAGCTGCCAGATTGTGTGGAGGTCCAACTTCTAGACCAGTGCTTCTCAACCGGGTGTATCGTGCACCCCAGGGTATACCAGAATTCTCTAGAGGTGTACCACCGGAGTGGGGCGTACACAGGCCCGTAACCAGGGGGACGCGGGGGGCGAAACCCCCTACAAAAGTTTTCGCCCTCCTGGAAAAATGTGTTGAACATAGTTAAAAACTATTGGATATAGTTTAAAACATTTGAGCCCCTCTCAGAAAACTCTTCGACACCTCTGGTGTCCAAAGCTGATTACGGGTTTGGGCGTACACCAAATGTGTGCTCTTCCAGAACGGTCCCATTGTCTCACATATAATGTTCTTTGCTCTAGCTGAGTGGGCCAACTTTTCACAGGTTTTAAAATCGTAACTATCGTGGGGTATAAATTGTCTCTCTTTTACCACTTGTTTTTTTGTAATGTTGGTCAGGTGATCGTCGCGTATCCTTCTTTTTTCGTTAAACGCAGCAGGCGGGAGTCCGCAGGTCGGAAAAGTTGGAAACCGTTGCTCTGTCTTGAATACATTGTGCCAGCTAATGTAGCAATCATGCTTTTCTCAGCAATGATTATTGTTTTGTAGTAAGGCACGTAATTTATTTTTCCATATTACTTTTCAAGCAGTTAGCTGGAGCTAAGCGAGAACTTATACCGAGAGGAAGTGAGTAATCTGAATGTAGATTTTAACTTCGCAATATTTCAGTTCAGATTTTACTGTAGGCAGTTATCATCTCATACTTTTGAAAGTTATTGCAGGAAGTTGTTCATTCTCAAAGAAAATGGACATGCGCAATTTTTTAAAGAAAAGTTACTGGCGAAAGATAGTTACGAAAAAGAGTACAGTATCTTTCACAGTAAATACTTCAGTAAATCAAGTGAGAGTAAGAATGTCAGCAAATATCTTGCTGCGGATTCTTTGAAGCATCTCTGGAAAGTCATTGGCGGCAACTTTCGTTGTTTGAGTATAGTGTGGTAAAAAATAAGTATCGATTTAGGACTTGCTTCCCTGAAAACGGCTCATACCTTCATGCAAATTAAACGTAGGTATGCTGAGTTGGCATCTGTAGTTCTCCTCTGTCTTAAAATTACCACTGACATTCTGCATGGAGGAAAAGAGCTGCTTACAAAGTAAAAAATTCAATCATCAGGCAATACAACTAAACGTACTGTAGATACAGAGCCGGAGGAAGGCCCCCCTGTACCCCACGGCCGGAAGGGGGCCCGGCCAAAAAGGTGCCTCCAAATCTGACTGAGTACGTTTGTTACGGAATACAAAGACACCAGAACTGAACTCACCAAGAACTGATTTCACACATCTCCCCTTTCAATATTCATATTTATCCAATACGTCAAAGAAAATCTTCACACGACCCATAACTTCCTAAAGCCAACCATCGCGAAATGCATTTGCCTTGATAAGCTGGCTGTTGTGCAAACAACGTTTGCTAAATCCACGTTGAATGTCAGCATTTTTAGTTCAGCCCAGTATGAACTTATTCAGGAGAGTTAAGTTGTGCATCAGTTGCGTAGCTGGAGGTTTCAGTCAGGATGGGAAACGTAGCTGAAAGAGGCCCACTGGCCACTGGCCACCGAATGGGCCCCTCGCCAATTTTCTGAAGAAAGCGTAGAAATGAAAGTGTATCCGGATGTGGATTTCTATCTACCAAAACCTAAAATCACCGGAAAACAGCAGTACAAAAACTTCCGAAAAACGCATAAAACAACTTACTGAAAACCAAACAAGTACTGAATACCGAAATATAAGCAAAATGGGACTCAATTTTTGCATTTAGCTTGTCAGGGGGGAGATTCGCACCCTTGTACCTCCGTCAGTCATACCACTGTTGTAGACCTGTGCTGTATCCTTTCACTGTACAAATATAGAACAACCGGCGGACAATCATATAAAATCGTATTCGTAACCCGCGCATGTAATATCCAGTGTATCTTGCATCAGAGTTTCCAGTTAAAACTCGAAACCAGTTATTTAACGAATAACACTGTGCCCAATGGTGGACCTCGGCCCAAATGTGGGCCGTTCAGCTCTTTTTATTGGGCCGCGCAACACTTGTTGTTGTGGGCCGTGTTTGCTGCGCCAGTTGCGTGGAATTAAACATAGGCTACTGCAACAACTCTATAGAAAATTGATTGTTTGACGTTAACACGGCATAGATGTTGTCATTACAGGGTTTATTACATTAACATATCATTGCTATGTTACAGATAACTAAACACAACATAAATTTGAAACTAGGCCTTCAAAAAAAGCACGGGCCTTTAATTACGACTGGAAGGGCATGGGCGTGCGCAAGGGGGGTAAAACGGTCATTCGCTCCCCTTCTTGGAAATTGGGTCGAAGAACCAAAACGTTCTAGCAAACCTGAAGTCAGGAGCTTAATTCCGATTAAATTGATTTAATTCTTGCATTGACAGTTTATTTTCCGGCATGACACCCACAATGCACAAGAACCAGGTTCACTGTCCTGGTTTTGTGCAGTGATGAGTTTGCAGTTCACTCAAGGGCGGATCCAGCCAGTAAGGTTAAGGGGGGCGGTTTCAGTAAAATTTGGAAGTCAAGTATCATTACGGGTTCACTACTGTAAGAGAGATGTAGTCTACTTCACAACACTGTTGTGACAAAGCAATGGGTGACAAAATGGCCTTATATCGCTCATACTGTTTTCCGAATTGTGCAAAATCATGGTGAATAAAGTTACTTTCGTAGGTTTTAGGGGAGCGATCGCCCCAATTTTCCCCCCTGGATCCGCCCCTGAGCTCGCTCATGTCCGCTGCTTTGCCTGTCTGTAGGGGAAAAGTTGCGTAACTTTCGTGCAGAATGCAGATTGTTCTACAAGGACTGAGGATGCGTAATTTTACGTGAAATCGATTTCCTATTAATTGCTGATCGATTCCTTGCTTACACCCATCATGGAAAGTACATACTTGTTTGAGTTTGTTGAGTAACAATAACATGGCACCGAATCTTCACGTGTTCACTTCAAGTTACGGTAGTAGGCGTTTTGCCGCACGCTAGTGTTGAACGCAGGTAATGCAGGAAGACAGTGAGTTCTGATCAGGGGCGTAACGAGGTTACATGGCGACCGGGGCCGGGGCAAGAAGTTTGGCGCCCCCATGTTCGATCGTGAGGTCTTTCGGAAGCAAATGTACTGTATTGAAGAAAATGTTTGTGACATTGTTGGGACTTTTCGGCACCCCTGCGAAGATTTGGCGCCCCCATAGTGACTCGGCGCCCGGGGAATTGTTTCTCCTGGCCCACCCTCGTTACGCCACTGGTTCTGATAGCGGATAGAGCCACGTACTTTTACAGAAGTCAATTGTTAGTGTGAGACTGAACGCTTGTCCGGTTTATGTGGATGAGCGTTCACCGTGAAAGACAGTAAAGGCAAGCAAGGATTTATTCAAAGACTCTTTGATTGCTTTGTACGAGATCTTAGACGTTTGCAGCTTTTGTTTCTAAGTGATGCTGGCAAGTCATGCTAGGTAATATAACGACATAATTGTGGTTTCGTTAAAGGACCAGGGCAACTTGCTTCTTTGTAAAAAGTAACCCGCTTGAAAAATCTGCAGATAGTCTATTTTGCAACTTATAGCAATATACTTGGCTACTGCTGCCAACGAAATGCATATTTTGTGACTATTGCCGTAAAATGGAGCAATTTCTTTTTGTGTAGAATGGGTAAAGCGTTTTGTGAACGTCCGTTGACATTGCATCCTCAGCAACCTGAAAAGTTTAAGCAAAATTTCAACGTCGCCCCCATGGAAAAATTTCTGCGGACGCCCATGGAAAGGGGGCTTGGGGCCATTCTAACGAACGTTTGCCGATCACGGCAGTACGCTATACTGCTGAACGGAGCTTCAGCAAGTTGAGGCTAATCAAAATGTTTCACAGATCAACTATGACTGATGAAAGTCTAACAAATCTGGAAATGATATCTATGAAAAGTGAAACTGCTAAAATATTAGATATGACTGAGTTGACACAAACAGTTGCATTTTTGAAAACTTGGAAAAAGTCACTTTCCTAGCTTGAAACATAGCAAATGCTTAAGTCTGTCTGCTTTATACGTTATGTTGATGCTGTAGAAAATGCTTTTATAAGCGTTTGTTAAAATAAATCGATGTTTTTGTTTACATGAATACTATGTGGCAAAAGCAAATATTGGGGGCCCCAACGTCCAGGCTTTGGGGGGGCAACCACCTAGCACCTGCCCTGCTTAGATATCTTCATATTTCAGAGGATTTGTTGAAACAACTTCTTGACAAGCCGAAGGAAGCTCAGTTGTTTGATATTAAGCTCGATACAACAGATTTCAGACGAGGTGCAGTTAATTTTGTATTGTAGGTTTGCCGCTGAGGAAACAAAACCCATTTTATAGTACAAGGGTCCGCAACCTTACTCTGACCATGAACCCCTTCAGCATTCTGACAGATTAGCATGTACCCCTTCAGCATTTCGACAGATGAACACGTACCTCTAAAATATCTTATGACAAAATATTTTATGATTGATCGTAGATATGTTTAACACTACCGCTTTTAAAAATAATATTCACTGATGTAAGTATAAATATTCGGAAATAAAAGGTATGTAAATATTTACTTCTCCTCTATAGCTAACCTTAAATGTACCCCTTTGGACAAGCAAATGTACCCCTAGGGGTACATTTACCTCAAGTTGGGAACCTCTGGTCTAGTATTACTTGTGCTCTTTTGATTGAACGAAGTGTAAGTCAGTTGCTACCAATGGAACAGCAGCCATGCAAGTTCATACTAATGGAGTTGTCCAAAAAAATCAAGCACATTTCCCTCCACTGTGTTTCAACTCTTTGCATGATTCATTGAGAAGAACTTGTAGTTAAGAGATTAATTAAAGAAAACAACCACTGTTCAGGTCTGGAGATTGTTCTTGATGACGTCAAAAATTTTGTGAATTTCATTCGCTCACATTTTCAAGAAGCATCAAGTGTTTTCAGAATTCTGCAACGACATGAAAGCAGACACAGTGAGATTATATATCATGCTGAGGCACGTTGGGTAACCAGAGGAAATGTTTCAGAGCAGGTCTTTCAACTGCGGCAAGAGTTGCGGGTTTTCCTTGCTCAAACAAGGTCACCCAACGTCCACTAATTTTCAGGCAATTTTTGGCTTAATCGCTTTTTGACTGAGATGTTGGTATTCAGGTAAAATGAAAAGTGATATCCAAAAGATGGCTAAGAAAGCGACATTTACAGCATAAAATTGCTTAAATTTTGCACTTTTACAGCACTAGATTTTGGTGCATGGCAAGGGCGTATAGATTTTCAGGCAAATTTAAAAATGTGTACCAATACAAAAAAACGTCACAACCACTGTAGGCACTAAATTTTTTTGTTTTTTTTTTGTCGCAGACTCATGCTCGATATCATAGGAGTAATCGAATAACAAAAGAACACAAATATGGTTAGTTCTTCTTCGTCTTCGTCGTTTGATCCACTTCTTCAATCCATTGCTTGGCCGCACTAGATCTCGGGGCAGATGTTGAGCAGCCATTCGATTGTCTCATCGTCCAGAACCGTCAGGCCGTGCAGTCCATGCGGAGGTCGATGGATTGGACACTGGAGGAAAACATGGTCGACGGTTTGTTCGTCTGAGACACACTCACAGGCGGCAGAGAAGGCCATACCCCATTTGTACAAGCAGGAGCGGATGCTTCTGACACCGGTGCGGAGGCGGTTTAGCCGGACGCAGGCTCCTCTTGGGAGGGTCATTCCGGGAGGGTGGGTGCTGGTGTCGGGGATGAAAGTAATTTTACTACGGAGTCTCGTAAGGTTGTCCACCCACTCCGATTTACACTGGTGATCCGCCCAGTGCGCCACACGTATGTTGTTGTCAGATGAACTGATGAGTTGTTGTGCGGCGGGCACAAATGAGTGTCTCGACTTGAGACGCCATGCATTCGCATATGGTTTGTCATAGCGCATGACAGAGTAGGTGTTCGTTGATAAACACAGTCAACACTGAGAGAGGAGCAAAACACTTAAACAGCGCCCCAACTACAACTTCATTCACTCATCGTCATACAGGGATTCCGTAATGGGAGAGAAATGAAACATTCTAACATCAGCTAACAGAAAAAAAAGAATATTAATAAATCAGATGGGGGTGTTCAGCGGCGCATAAAAGCTAGTAAGTTGTTATAATCAAGATTTCAAATGTTTTGCAAAACATTTAGCATGAGGATGACAGCCATTTGTTTTCATTGCATTTAAAGCAAGATTTGACGCTGGTGTTTTACTAGCTATATGTATATTCACTTTTCACATGTTTGGCTTGCACACAGCGTCTAGATGTTGGAGGTGACAGAGGAATCACAAGAATATACGGAAATCATGAGGCGCCAAGAAGCATACGGAAGGTTTGGTTGCTCACAAAGGCAATACTTGTCATGAGACGCATACACCGATACAGGCACCAACAACTACTGCAGTTGATCACCGTCATACGGTAGCGTTAATCAATTGAGGAAAATGTATTATCTGCTATACAAAAAGTTAAGGTAGAAACTTATCAAACAGCATACAACACCTGGACGCTGTTTCTCATAATGATTTATGGAAAGCTTTTCACAGCTGCAAACTTAAACACATATGCTATAAAATTTATAGGGTTGTGCAAACATACAAGACTGCCGGACCAAATGCACATAACCAGATTGGTCCACGGGTCACAGCTGCATGTGTCAAGCTCTGCGGGTTAGACAAATCACTGGCTATCCACGGACGATAGACAATATCCTTTCAAAATCTGGACCTTTTCGCGGGCCACAAACCTTCAGCTTTAAGGCCACTTTTGGTACGCGGGCCATGGGTTGCACACCCCTACTATAAATGATGTGTTCGTTTTGGGACTACAGTACAATTCATCTAGAAAATTTTCAATTTTAGAGTTCAAACTAAACTTTATTTCAACGTTGGGAAAGCCAAAAATATCTTGTTAGGCTTCACAAAGATTATGGATTAAAAATAAAGACTAAAGTGCACTGACTGCATTTCGCTTTGTTTAACCTGCAAACTTTTAATTAGACGAGTTTCCCAACATGCAGAAAACATTAGGAATATGCGACGGTAGGTCCAAGGAATTTTGGGCATTATTTTACAAAACACGTAAAAATGAGTTATTCGCCGCAAATGCTTTACTTAGATTTGAATGAGAAGAAAATCTTTTACGCACGCAGGAGCTGGCCATGGTACTGTCTGTCATCAAAGCGTTCTCTCTGAAGTGGCCAAATCCACAATGCAGGAGAACTGAAACCCAAACGGGCCTAGTTGTGTATTATAATTGTTTATTGTTTTCCATGTGCCAAGCATTTGCACATAAATGTTCAAGTCAACTGTCAGCATCTTTACGTTTTTGTGATGGTTAGGCATCACAGTACATTTATTAAACAACTTCTACTTTTTGGTGGCCATAGCATTGTAGGAGCTCTAGTTGTGAATGTTCGGCAAAAACAGAATTTTTTCACATGAAAACTAACAATAAAGATTTGTTTTACCACAAAAACGTTAGAGTGTTATTGATTTTCAGACCATTTTGAAACAACACGTTTTTTGCGTTTAAACATCTTTCGAGATCAAGCAGTCCGTAAACCAGATTTTATTGATGTAAACAGCATCTTTCCAGAACAACTTTGCTACATCTTTGGTCAAGCGAAGTTTAAGAGCTAGTACCTTTTCTGCTTGAGGCCACAACCACAAAATTTCGACACAAGTAGAATTTTATTTCTAGCTCGGTGGCAATAACTGGGTGGCAATTACGGGAAGTAGCACTTGCATAGCGGTCAATTAGTCACGTATAATCTTCAGGCGAAAGCGACTTTTGCATCTCGTTGTGGAGCCCACAATCGTCATGTAAGAGCGTCGAAAGCAATCGGATTAAATGTTCTGTTATCTGCCAACGCTCCATTCAGTGAAGGCTGTCAGATGTGGTCGAACAACTTAATCCGCCGCCATTTTAAAAAGATTAATAAAAGTCGCGGGTTATAACGAAGGATAATGCTTGACATTAACTGAACTGTCAGCGTTTAATCACAAGTTGTGTTGATGTAGGAAAGGTATCAACCGAAGGGAAAGACTTTATTATAAAACTATTTATAGATTTGCAGATTTAAGATCACAAAATTTAACGCAGGATGGTTNAAAGGCCGAACTTGTGAAATCTGAGTTGGAAGAAATAAAATTGGGAACAGCGACAATTTCACAGGCCCGTAANCACAGGAACAAAGGGGGGAAACCCCCCTAGAAAATTTTTCGCTCCCGTGGAAAAATACGTTGGACATAGTTTGAAAGTACTGGACATAGTTTAAACACTTTTGGGCCACTCTCCGAAAACTCTTCTCCCCCCTGGAGTTCCAAGCTGGTTACGGGCCTGCAATTTCACTTTAAACATTGGCTAGATCTGTCGCTTTCAACGTTTTGGTTCGTTCAAGCTAATGTTGAATTCACAAATTTTAGCTGTGTAGCCACATGACGGTGGGGGGTACTTTAGTGGTTCATGGACCTTTTCCTTTTGAGTTAAAAAGGAGGTCTTTCCCCAAGATAATCAGCAAACAAAACTGATCTTTGCAATTGTCAATTTTCTGGTTGGTAAAACAACTTTGTTAGCTACGGAGTAATAAGTCTGTAAAAGTGCCATTACAAACCTATCTTACAAAATTTACCACTTAGCACTTTAAATTTTTCACAAATGCGTATTTTTTAAACATCACACAGTTTCTTGTTTTTTAAACATTTCGAATCTTTTTAAACGTTTCTTGCGCGATTACGTTTTTCTATCCCTGGCGATCCTAAAAGAATGAAAATTATCTATCAATGAATTAATGACATAGAAAAATCCATATTTCATTTTGTTGGAACACATCTAAAACCTTGAAGCGTTCTTTACATAATAAACAAAGAGTTCAAAGCAGCGTAAGTATCCATGTACTTTCTGTTGTCAGGTAAACATCCAAACTTTGTCAGTTTTTATTTCCTAAATCAATTAAACCTTACCTTTATTGAGTGAACGTCTGCCACATGTTTCTGGTGGAGTTTCAAATGCTTTGGCTGCAGGCCTGGTGTGTTTACTGAAAATTAAAGTTCGGGTGCGGTGTGTAATTTAGCCCTTTGACAATCCAGAGAGTTGAAGAATGTCGCAAACCACCTGGTGGTTGTTGTCGAAAATAAACTTTAGCCACATGCCCAAGTGCGTCCCGGAAATCTACTCACAGTCTAAAACAAAAATAGATTTTATCCGGAAATGGTTGATCATCTGCTGAGATAAAGTCTAGCACACCTCACGAGGGTGAATTTAACCACCAGCCACGACGTAGGCCCGCGTTTGAACCGGCCTGAGCCTGTTTTCGTTTCAAGTTGCTTTTGATGCTCTTCGTAGCACGTTAATTTTATCTAATAGACTTTAATTAGCCTGCTTAATTTTCAGATCTAAGTCCTGACTTAAGATCCTGGTTTATTTTCTAAATTTCTTCTTTACTTCAAAGAACGTTTTGGTACATTGATCCTCATTAAGAAAATAGCATTTTAAAAAGAAAAAACGTCAAATCATATCATCAAAAATGTTGCAGTACACATTGAAACAACAAGCAAAAGCTTGCAACAGGCAGCCATATGATTAATGTGCGCTTTAACTAAGCCTTTCAGACGAACTTTTTGTTTGTCAAGCTACTTCGAACTAAACAGCTATGTTTTGCTGCATTCTATGCCTACAATCCCCTTTTATCTTGTTTTCTTCTCCGCGGGGTCGCTTCATTTCATTTTTTCTGGACGTCTGTTTTTTGATGACATGATTAGAACCTTTGACTCCGAAAATATCGATCTCATGGAAAATGTTTCGTGCAAGCTGCAGCTTTCTGGATCCAGAGATGCAACTGTTGCTGTATTTCAAAAGCTTATTATCATGGGTGCCGTTTGTTCTGCATTACTTGGTATTTTGTGTTATCATTGTGCTACGTCTAATGGTGCTACCTTCTTGTTATTTACCGCGTGCCGTATTAGGACGGTGCTAGTCCGGTTCAATACTATATTTTCCGCAAGCATTGCCGCAGCAAAACGTTTTTGGAAATGAAGACGCGACCATTTAAAGCAGTCTTTCAAATGCTTACATCATGCAGCGTAGATGTTTTGAACAGATACCTTGGGACTTTCAGCTTCCGTTTTGACATTTTTTTGAAACTTTTGGAGTTAAAGGCACTGAACGCTAAGATGCCATTTTGAATGTGTACGTCATGCGATTTCAGGCGAACGCTGTTGACAGAAACTTCAACCCAAGCTTCACTGTCCATTTCTTACGCGGCTACTTTGGCAGTGAATGCTGTACTGGCGGCAAATCGATGGTATAGTACCGGGCATACCCATCACGCCGAACACGAGGATGCAAGTGTTCGGTATAACCCGAGGGAATCGAAAGAAGTCTACCAGCTTTGGTCGCGCGTGCTCAATCCCCTGCAGTTTGCCGGTTATTATGTTTTGTCATTTCTGTAATTCTAAAAAAATAGAGTTGTGAAGAGGCGCTAAAGTGACATTTTGATGCTGCAAATCGGATGCACAGAAGAGAAACAACGTGCGTGGTACTCTTGTAGAATATAGCAGGATTACCATTGATAATCACGCTATTTGGTTTGCACTATTTAAAGGGCAATATTTTCGGGTTCAATTTGCACTCGTCACCATCTCTAAGTCGCACTCTGTTCTTCTTCACCCTGTGGTCGATAATCAAAGTGCCTGCGTTTCACGCGTAGTCAACGGATTTAACTGAACAAAGTATCAAACCTTGTTTGGCTTCAACATTGCACCTCCTGGGTACGCAGGCGAGGCCAGTTGCAAACCGCAGTTTTCGACGTCAGTTTTTCAGTTTGCGTATCTGTCAGAACCGCACTAGAAAACGTAACTAAATGCAGTAGCCGCTCATCGGGCACTTAACCTGTGTAAAGCTTGTATCAATGATCGTCGCAGTTGCGCAGCTAGAGTTCTGTCATTTCATCAGGTTCCGACAAGAAAGAAGTTGCCCCTAGGTGATTTGGTTGTAGTAGCTCAAATAGAATGGACCACTTGGTGGGCTTCAAAGTCTGGTCTTAAATAATCAAATCCATTTCAACATAAATCATCCAGATGCTAGCCTACATGTTTTCTTGAAGCGTTCGGCGCTAACGTTGGCATGCATCTGATCAGATGAAGAGTTGTTCCGGCCAAGAGCTGAAATTTGTTGATTGAGATTTCTGCTTCCAACACTCCCCCATAGGCTAAATATTTATGAATTGGTTTACTTGGAGGGAATCGCAGCACCACGCAGCGGTGCTTGATATCATTGCAACTGTTTGGCGCCATCTATGGGCGTGCTCTTTGCCAGTGCATATAGTGCCACATATCTCTGCTTGCGTTTCCTCAAAGCAACCATGTTGGCGGTATCTACGCATGCTTTTCTATTATTGTCGCCACATATATATGTTTATGTTTTTTCCATGTATTTGTGTGTTCCTTGTTAGTGCCATGTATGCTTAAGTCTACGCCGTTGCGTGTGGGTGTGAAGACTTTATACAATACTGGCCATCGACACACCCAATATTTGCAATAGTGGAGTGGGCCATATGTGGCGGCCAGAAGATGGCGCCACATGTAAATAAATGGTCACAGCTAGATGGTGCCCATGAGTAACAAGTCACTGTGATAGTCACCACAAGCGAATTATCGTAATTCTCTTATCCCTATATAACGATAGTGCAACCTAGTAGGCCTAGTAGCAGAGTGAACTCAGTTAGGGAGCTCTATTGCTGCTGGTTGCTTTCCTATTAGTTGATGCCCGAATTGCCATCTTTCGCTTGTGCTTGCCTCAGTAGTTCAAGGCGATGCAGTCAACTGCAACACGTACCAAGATTTTCTTTAAAAGTAAATATTTCAAATACCAGAACTGCTTGTTGGAAGGTTGATTTCAGACTTATGCGGAAATCTCTTTTTTGTTTGCTGATGCTTCAAGTGCTGATTTGATTTTAGTTTTAGGATGATTTCATAACTCTTCATTGCGAACAGTTCCTTTATTTATTACTTTAGGAGAAGGTAATGCTTGCGGCAAAGGTATCGCCAGTTCCGTGGCAAGGCAGCCCCACACCCCCCGGTCGGGGGGAGCCCCGACCATTCGTAGGTGCCCCACAATATATATTGTATTAGTAAGTTTTAGCCGTCACTCTACCCTTGACTTTTACTCTTCTGGATTTTGCCCTCAATCCAGAACCGGTAGATCAAGCATGTAATATCATGATTCGTTAATTTCGAAAAAGGATTGCGGACGTTCGGACACTATAGCAGTTTTTGTAAAGTTGTGGTTACGCCAGAACAGGCACGGATCTACCATTAGGTAAAAAGGCTTAAGCCTAGGGCCCCCGATTTTGGGGGCCCCAAAATTTCGGGAGTAAGAACGATTTCCAGCATTTTTGTAAGCAATTGTATTTGTATTTTTGTTTTGGTTCAGCGCACGTTTTTTACTATGCCCTTAACAAAAGGTCTGTATAGAACAGGGGTTTCCAAACTGTTTCATCCGAGGGCCTCATAAGTTGGTCGAACAACTTACGTAATGTGATTGTTTCAGGATATGTTGCATTCTACCAAATCAAAAAGTTTTTCGTCAATTAATTTTTCATTATTTACAAAATGTATTCGCGGGCCGGATTTGGCCTGCGGTCCGTAGTTTGGAGAATGGTTTCACAGGCCGGATAAATAGCTTCGCGGGCCGGATTTGGCCCGCGGGCCATAGTTTGGAGACCCTAATATAGAAGAATGACTGCAAAAGATTGAAGTGAATGACGATGAGCATTCTCTTTTGATGGCATTGAGACTTGGTTATTGTCAGGTATAATGCATGGAAAAAAACGCCTGAATGCTTTTTCAGACTACACGAGGCCAGTGAGGTACTTTCGTTCAGCCTGGGTCTATCCCTTGTTGCTTTTATGGGTAAGATACGGGTTAAAGGCAAGACCAGCCTGCACTGTAGCTAATGCAGCAGATGTTAAATGGCACAAAATGCAGTGGCGTATCTATGCGAGAGGCGCCAATGGCAAAGTTGAAGTGTGCGACCTTTCTAATAATAATTTATGTATTTTATATAGGCACAATTTTTACGAAAGTAAAAACATTAAGAAAATGAATGTTTTGAAACGGAAAATATTTGTATTTATTATTGCTTCGAATTTTCAGCAAATAAAATATAAATTATCCATTAGGGCCATAACATACTTCTATACTCATTTATTTTTATTATGAAGAATATCAAAACATTCAAATAACAACATTCTCATAATTTATAGGCCTACGTAGTGTTACCTGACAAAATTGTACATCTCAGAAAAAAAAACAACAATATATTGCAACTGCAAACCACAATTTCTTTTAAAAAGAAACACATTTAATTCGAATTGTACAATAAATTATTTTATACAAGTTATGTATTACATGTGTTCGAAAAACACAATTCCATCGAAACATTAATATATCCAGCCTTTTCCGGTTAAATTACACAAAAATGCTCCTTTCTCGTCAAAGCTAGATCACATAATCTGCCCTGACTTACTATTAGTCATTGAGGCACGGAGGTGTGAAAGGACAAGTTTCAGTTTACCTTAACGCCTCCAATAATTTTGTTCGGGAGGGGTCAGTTAATGAAGTTGTCAGTCACTGACGTCATTTTGAGTCCGACTGTTCTTTCCGTTTAGTTTCTAACAGTCGAAAATTTAATATAAAATTCTTAGTAGGTTTGTTTCGGGGAGGGGGGGAGGCATGCTGCAAAGTCTTGCTATTTCAGTGATTTTGCAGGCAAACGTCCCGTCGATCGCCCACGATCGCCAATTATGTACAGCAACAGGTTGTTAGGTGTCGTAATAAGTACAGGTGCTTTATTCAGAGCGAGCTCTTGACACTTGCAAACCGTGCAATTGCACAGGGACCTCAATAAAGACGCAATTGGAGTGTTGTCAGATAACTTCACCGCTGGCTTTTTCGTTAGCTTCATTATGACTGTTTCTGTTCCTGATATCGAAGGAATTCTGAATAAAGTAATAATATGGTCATGAATTGGAGCAACTTCCGAAGTGAATGTAGCGAGCACGTGCAGTGCTGATTTGTATGACATCAGTCGTCGCAAATCTTCCAGAAGGCCCCCAATTTAAATTAGCCTAGTGCCCCGAAAATGAAAATGCGCCTCTGCGTCAGAACAAGGCCAATTGTTAGTTATTAATAACGTCTTGACCTTCCCCACTTAACTTCACTGGCTTTGCCCTTGTGCGTTGAAATTCTCGGGGAATTTTACGTCATAATGAATGTGCTGTGGAGTGTTGTGCAATCGCTTTGTCGTTGCGCACAGATAGAGAGACTAGGTTTCTAGTTCAACGTTAAAAACGTTTTCGTGAAAGGTGCTTAAGACAGTTTAACTACGTTAACATGGTCAGTTTTGCGTTGTCTCGTTACCATATATGGATTACGAGTGGTCTGGTTCTGAACGTGATTTGCTTAGTCAGCGCCCTGAACGAGCCAATACGTTGGCCACTTCGACAGGAAGACGTCTCGTTATGAAGTGCACGTGGTCTCGTTCGCATGGTACTGGTTCAGGCAAGTTTTGCCTGAACAATGAATTCTTGTATATAAAGCCAGCTCTACGGAAAAGCCAATAAGCCTGACGAAAGTACCAACAACGACAAGATGTGTCAACCAATGAAAACTGGTTGTCAACCCGTTGCCAAGGTAATAGAAACTGGCAAACTGTTATCCAAGGACAATAACCTCAAGT
>JGI24158J21664_10005451_pt1 | contig 16636 bp, 8 predicted proteins | sample Ectturendosymbi3_FD_21664 | JGI IMG/M metagenome (IMG submission 21664)
CCTTGCTCCCCTTCCCGATGCCCACGCCGACCGCAAGCGCGAAAGCGACGATTAACGCAGCCTAAGGCAAAAGGTTCTTGCTGCTTTGCCGCAGAATTTCCTGCTGCTTTGCCGCAGAATATTTTTTTGCAAGCGCTCACCAAATCATATTGTTCGCATTGCTTGTACAGCACGTAATCGATCCTCCTCTTGCCGTCGCCCACTCTTTGCAGGCTGCTCTTTATCGGCGTCGTGGAAGCCACGTATTGATGACGCTCCAGTTCCGACACCATCATTCTGCACAGCAGACGGAGCGCGTAACAATGCGCTTTGTTGCGTCACACTTCCGACGCTGAATCGGATCAAGTCACTTCGACTTTCAGGCTGAGGTGATCTCGGACTAGAGATGTGACGCACAGGAAATTTCGCTGCCTGCACCCCCCAAGAGTTTCTGCCCTCCTCCCCACTGCAACAGCATTTTTGTGCGCACCACTGGCTGCAACCCAACACAAGCTAGGGGTGAACCCAACACAAGCTAGGGGTGAACTGTTGCATATGATTCGACATGTTTTTCATCGTTTCATTTTCTCACCCCGTGCATTCCCTTTCAGTTACTTCTATACATAAAGTCAGTGTTTCTTGAGGTGCTTTGACGGATTGAAACGGTCTCTAAAAATACAGCAGAACATCGCTTTGCGGCCATCTCGCTGTTCAGATAAAATAGTTGCGGTCGCCTACAATGCCTATAGAGCTCACCAAGGTCAAACCTTAAAAACACCTGCATAAAGCCGTAGCAATCTCTTGCTAGTTGCTGCAGTATAGCAATGCTAATCAACTTTGTAACGTTTAGTTTAGCTACAATTCACTTTGAAGAACTCTTCATCAACAAACCCTTTATGATTGCTTGTTGCCAAAAGTTCGCACCTTTTTGATATATGAAGTGCTTCTGTACCTCTTGCATACGACTAACGGATATGTCAAGCACAATAATAGGTTTTGGCTACTGTGCCATCACGAATACCAACCTGCCTAGCAAGATGCGTGATGTAATTACTCATTAATATTTGAGTGCGCAATACATGCTGATGCCATGCCCATGCTGTGTCTGAGAAGCCAAAGGAACTTGCTGTGAAAGCCAGCTGCACGGCTAGTGGCAAACGACATGGGAACTTTGCTGTACTGGATGACAAAATTATGGGTATTTTAATTGTCATTCTTTAAATCAGGGCTCTCCAAACGTTTTTTGGCAGAAGACCACATAAGCTATTGCACAACAATTCGAGGGCCGGACATCTTACGCAATGCGTTTGTTTCGGGTTATGTTACATTCTACGGTTCTACTAAATCAACAAATTTGTGGTAAATAAATATTTTTTTAATTATTGCGAAAAGGCTTCTCAGGTCGGATCAAATGGCTTCGTGGACCGGATTTGGCCAGCGGGCCGTAGTCTGGAGACCCCTGCTTTAAATTGATAGGGATTATCTTAACGATACTTTTCCCGACAAGTTGATAGGTCGTGATCCTGTAACACCCCCAGCACACCACGAAAAGGTCGGCAAGAAGTCCGCACTTGATAACATGTGATAACTTTGGGTGTACACAAACTCTTTCGATATACAATAAAGTATGTTGTGTTTAAACAACGTTATGACTCTAATGATGAGTTGAAGGCAGCAGTTAACACGGCATTTGGAACAACAACAACAACTGCTACGTTGTGATAAAATGTCTCAGAATAAAACATGGCGTCGCATTATATCATGCAGCAAGGATGAGGAAATGCAAACAAAGGTGTACTAGATATATAAGATGTATGGGTGGGTAGGGGCTTATGGCTCACCCTGTATTTTCCTCGATGCCATGGTCATTACGCTTTCGTTTGGCAAGGACACGGCTTACAAGGCTAGTTTGAGTGTTCCGATGCGAATAAGCTCTCAGGCGGGACTTTGTTTAGGAGTAAGTCAGGCGGGGCCAGGCCGCAAAAAATCGCGTTGCGCTCACTATACCCCTGCTCTTCCCTTCGCAACACTGCCCGACGGCAGCAGACACACCCACGCCACACCTCTGCAGGCCCTGCGGCGTCCTGACGCTGTCGTCATGCATCATGTGTTGTTGCAGTTCAGTTCCGACCACCCAACTGTGCTGTTTCTGGTTCGACTCGTCCATGCACGGATCCCTGTGAAAATAAACACGCACGCGCTGAGTGGTCGACACGGTTTCGGGAACAAAGTTGGCCGGAATCTACTGAGGCAAGCGGTCCTGCTCGAGAGTGATGTAAATCAATATTAGTTGAGATGAAAGAGCAACTGGCGAAACCGGCTCGAATGCATAGCGTAACAAACTCATTTGGAAAAGAGCACCCGGTAATTCGTACTTCAAATTTCATCATTAATGTGCACAACATAGCCACAAATAGCGAAAACATACTATTTTGTTCGAATCAAATACTGCTTTCGAAATTGCATCTTGTTTTAAGGTTTTCGGAGTCGAAAATTTTCGCCGAAAACTTCATTTCGCTGAAGAATAAAAACAACAGTTGTTGTGGACTATATGACATTGGCAAAGACTGTGCAGCGCTAGCTTTCCACTGCCAAGCATGAAGTATCACAAAAGGAGTCAAAAAACAACTTTTAATGTCGCGGTGGATGCTGCGCGATGAAAACGTCAGGAATCACTGCTTTTATCAGAAATACAGCTCAGCTGCTCGCTGAAAATCTGCCGCTGGGGGCGCCAAAGCAAAAAATCTCCATTTTAAGTTTAACGGGGTGCGGGCCGGCCGTGGCGCGGGGGTGCTGGCCGTGGCCCAGACAAAGCGTCGATAGCAACACCCATCTTCTACATTCCTCTGTTTGTTAACGCACTGCAGCGATGCTGCGTCGCATTTCATAACAGAAACGTCATAATCCGTAAAACGTGCCTTAAAGTTCACTTCCTTGGTATTTTATCACGTGTCGGTTCAAAGTAAACCGCACAGCGTGAGACGCCCCCCCTCCCCCCTTGAAAAGCAGGGGAGACTTCAGCGCACTTTGCAAAAACTTCAGTTTTTAAGAGGTGCTGACGGGCAATGTGTGCTTCGTCTCCTGCAACTTTATGCAGCGTTTTTACAGGACAACCTATCCTTATTTTGATAATCTTAAATTTGATATTTTTGATGCAGGTGGTCCTCAGTGCCACTTTATCACGTCTATCACGCCTGTACTACGTGCTGAGAGATTTCCACATGTCCACTGACACTTTGGTGTAGAACTTATTTCTAGTGTTCTAATTTCTACCTATTTTTTTCCATTGATCCTAAACTTACGTTAAACATCATACTTCCGTTAACAGTTAAGGTGCCAAGCAATCGTTACCATTGCAGTTAGGATTTTGGTATAGTTTAAACTGAACTTTACTTCGCTTCGCTAAGATCAACAAGTTAGTTAAGATGGTTGCATAACTTTTGGCTCAGTAAGCCATTTGGGTCGACCATAGCTGGTTTAAACGAACTCTTGCTTGGCTTCGCTGCCCGACGAGCGATCACACAACGCTGTTTGTCGCTGACAACTCATTTGCATGACTGGAAAGTTTTTGCGCAGTCGCAGAGACGCATGAGATCTCGCGATTTGCTGCACGTTTTGCTCGTTTGGTGGCCCTGTTGAGTCGCTCTTAAGCTTCCTTTAGTTTAATAACGCTCGAGAAAAAAATTTCATGCATGAAAAATTAAACTATTTTCCTTATTCCGCAGCGCGTTTGGCAGAAGAAAACAAACGCAAAAATCTTTGACTCAAAACTTCTAGAATTTTCACGCGAGACTGCTTCCTTCGTCGCCTCAAAATCATTTACGAAAGACGCGCCGTTATGACGTCACACATAAATGCCGGAGATTGACGTCATTGCTCCTGTCGCGCGCCCAGGTGATATATACGGCAGCAAAGTTGAAAAGTTTCGTATCTCATCAATGGCACCCGTAAAAACCTCTGCGATACGCAAGTACGTACAGGTATTGGCTGAAAAACTCGCATTTCTGTTCCCTGACGTCGAAGTAGGACACTTTGTCGAAGTTGAAGTCACCAGTGATGACGCTGAAGAGCACAGCCTCCTTGCTCGATTTCATCTTCGATCTGAGCAGGAAAGAAGCCAAGCGAACATATTTTCAACCTACCCGAGCACTGACGTCGGTGAAAACGGATGTTGTTGTGGCGCGGGTCCATAAAACGGATGTTTTTATCCGCAAGAACGGGTATTTCGTTAAAACGGATGCTGTTGCGACGCGCGTCCGGAAAAACGGATGTTTCTGCCGCAACAATACCCGTTTCCACGGCGCGTGGAGCAACTCCAGTGGAGTAGAGACAAGAGGTTTGGCCGACAGAGGCAGACAATGCGAATTGCAAACTGTGCGCGTCAAACGACACAAAACGATCACAGGCGGACGCTGTTCCCCCCCCCCTCCCTCCTTACAACCGTGCGCTGCCGCACCAAGTTCCATTACAACAGACACGTCGCTGACCTTTCAACGCGAACAATAGAATTTGTTGCATCACACAGTCCCGACTGTTTGACGCTTGAGAAAGAATAAAGTAGTCTTGTAGAAAAGTTAGAACCTGTTTTTTTTCGGTGGTTTTTCGGTTACAGATCGTAGTTTTTTTTAAACGACCGAAAAAAATTAAGTCAATGAGGTCATTAAGTCTTTTTCAACCAAACAAAATTGTACTGAAACAAAAAAATGACAAGAAAGTTTTTAAGCTATTTCGGACAAACCACCGAGATGTCTCAGCGAAAAAGAACCTGCGTCAGAAAAACATAAATAGCAAAAAGGCTTCCGGTGCTATTTTTGAAAGCTTCGAACCATCGCGGTGCTGCCGTTCAAAAAAACAAAAAGGCTTCACGTCACAGACATACTTGGCGACAAAATCTTCCATCCAGTCCGAAATGCACTGCAGCTGTTTGCACCGGACGTCCGACGAGTCCGAACGCGGCCACGCTTGGAGGTGAGTCGTTGCTAGGTAACCGACTTTGTCTTCGCCGGCGTCGCCCGGACCGAGGTAGACCTGCAGCAAACTGCTCGCGTGACTTCGGAGCCAAGCCGCGCTTTTTTTGAAAAACGAAGACGTCATAAGGCCGATTTGCATTTTTCAAACGCAATAAAGAATTAGCGCGAGTTGCAAAGTCAACGAATTTTGAGCAGCATGGGCAGGGTGACCAATGACCATGCGTGTGGCGTTGTTTGACAGGACAACGCCCGTTTTCGGGGTAATGTCCCAGGCAAGCCGGCTGCAGGCGAGGAAAGGCCTGGCGAGAACGGTGGAGATTATGTCCGGTGACAAACCGGCCCTTTTTGCACTGAAATGTTGGTCAGATATCGCACTAACTTGCAAGCCTTGTTCTGATCAGACACAAATCACAGAAACTGTCAACTTTACAACGGATTTTGTGCCCCATAAGCATGGTTACCTCACCCCATGGGACCCCGCCTCACATGATTACCCCACATCACAGGACCCCGCCATGTGGTTGCCTCACCCCATGGGACCCCGCCGCATGCGACTTTCTGCAACAAACCCAAGTCGATAACAGTGGTTGACAGTCCGGGTCACGCACGAGGAAAACGCACAAGTTCTCCAACCGCATTTGCCAAATTACGTTTGACAGGGACCTAACGTCTTAATCCAAAGTCAGTTGATGTGTATGACATCGTGGACTGAGCCAAACACTGCTAATCCAGCATTCCAATCAGCATGACACGTAGCAAATCAGCAAACCACGCCTACCTTTGTCATGAGCCACGCCCATCTTTGTTATCAGCCACGCTCACCTGTGTTGTGAGTCACGCCTACCTTTGTCATGAGCAGACCCTTGCACGCCAGCTTGTCGTCCCTGCTGCCGTAGGGAAAGGCTTTAAACGTGATGTCGACAAACGGGTATTTGCTGGCGATGCACAGACCACTGGAAAGAGGGGACAGGAAGCGATCGTGGATGGGGAGGGAGACGTCATGGATGATGTAGGGGTACCTGGAGGGAGACGACAGACAAACCTGAGTTTTCATTGCAAATTGTTGATGCATACGGCGGTGCAAGGCAAAGCACGGCGATACATTTGCGCATACGTAAAGCGACGGTGGCAAAAATCGTAACGAGGAAACTAAGGGCAACAGCGATCGAAGTAAACAAGCTGAATATTCATGGGCGTCGGAGGGACTTTTTTCAGGGGGGGACAATAGCGGATTTTCTCAGTGGTAGCATAAAAGATTTTCCAAGGGGGGCCAAATGTGGCGAAATTTCAATTATTCACTTGAAACTAAGAAAATGACCTTTTTTGCTAAAAATTTAATAGGAAAATGTCAAAATTCAAAATCCAGGGGGCCATGGCGTTTTTTGCGCCCCCTTCCAACGCCCATGGCTGATGTTTCGCCTAACGAGCATTGGTTTTCATCATCCGAGTTAGAGCTTGACGAAAGCAAAAGTCTTGAGGTCAGTCTCAGCGTTTTTCCCTGATTATTATCAACAATCGGGCAAATCTCTAACCGAAAACCAGCACTTTTCTTTGCTTCATTACCACCTTCCAAAAGCGTTCTGACACTTTCAGTTGAATGAGTTAGCCTTGAAATGTCAGGACAATGAAGGACACAAAACCTTCGTCCCGGTCACTTCTCATCAAACCCAGGAGACAACGGAGACGGATGACGTTCTGGACAGGCTTCAGTTCAGTCCGCCAAGCAGACGACCGCCTTGGCGATCAGCAGCGCGAGGCTCAACGAAAAAGGCGCGTTTAATCATGAATAGGATAAACTCCAACGAACGAGGCAGAAGGGGCGCCGAGGTTTAAAAATTACCCAGACGCGCGTCGCGCCTGTCACTTTGATATAAATAATAGATAAGATCGCCAGCCTCGCGCCGGGACAGTGACCAAATGCAAACAGACTGATGGTTCACAGGCACCGTTAGATGTTATCAAACGCGCCAGCTGGGACGCAGGCCATCTCCGTTTTCGCCGGGGTCGTCGGGACCGCAGGCCATCTCCGTTTTCATTTGTGCAGGTGCGCGCAAAACTAACGCTGCGAGTGTTGCGCGAGCATCAGGGGTGAAAACAGGGGGGTTCGCGATGTATAACCTCACAGGAAGTTTTGAGAAACGTGTGCTTTCCACGTATCGCTTAAAGCATGACAATAGCTCGTGAGAAACCTCAATGCAGTGTTGACGGCCGCCTGTTACTGGTCTTCAACTCATTGCATTCCTGCTCGAACGTTCGTTTCTGTGTCGGCAGAGTTAAACGACAACCGTTCGCCATGGGTGTTGGACTCCGATAAGGATGGGTGTGTTGCCACCACTCCTGCTCACAGTCTATGAATTGGATACACGGTAACAATCGAGACGACGTGAGTGTCACTGACGGGAGCGGCAGAATCAACCGTTTGTTTTTTGCAGACAATTTAGTACTGACAGCATCTTCTCAACAGGGCCTCCAACGTGCATTTGATCGGTTTTCTGCTGCGTGCGCTGGACTGAAAATTGTCACTAAAAAGACCGAGGTATTAGGTCTCTGTCTCAAGGCAGTACATGCTGCAAGCGAGCGACAATAAACTGGAGCAGGTCGAACCATTGTAGAACAGTGGAGTGGTATTCACGAGTGACGGAAGGCGGAACAAGGAGGTTGATACACGGAGTAGGAAAGCAAACGCAATTGTGCATTAGCTTCACCACTGCGTGGTGACGAAACGGGGATCTTCCAAACACCGCAAAGTTGTAGGTCTTTGTTCCGATCTCAACCTATGGTCATCAATCTTGGTAATGACATAACGAATACTATCAAAAGTGCAAGCGGCAGAAACGGGATTTTAGTGAAGAGTTCAGGGTGTGACACTTCGCGACAAAGTGCGCAGCTGTGAAGTTCGTAAAGCAGTGAATGTCGACTACTTCTCCGGATCGGGAGATCGCAGCTACGTTGTTTCGGCCTTGTGTCCACAATGTACCACGAAAGACTGGCGCGTCAATTCCTACTGGTTATACCCAAGGGAAAGTGGCCCAGGGGTTGTCCAAGGACCACATGGAATGACTACATCTCCAACCTTGATTGGTCCAATGACTGAGGTATTTCGGGCCATCCTAGCCCACGAGGCCCCCCAGAGGCAAAGCAGGTATGAAAATGAACGAATGAAATCTCAGATCAATAATTCACTGCACACTCCCTACTGCCGCATATTTTTCTTCTTATCACATCGTTTGGCCCAAAAGGTACCTTTCGACAACAATACACCCTGTAACGAATTGCAAATAAAACGTGAGCCAAAGATATCCACCTTCGCAGATAATCTCATTCCAGAATACCCGCCCTTCAAATTCAGTGCACTTCCACTCTTTTCATTGCGTGTAGGAGTGAAGACGTTATACAGTACAATGAATTTATCACAATGAATTTGCTATTGTTAAAAATATCAAAAATTTTGGATATATACGTTCTAAAAAATCCTTTCCACCACGAGATCGCCACGGATATTGACTTGTGGACAGAAGGTGTTGTAGGGCAAATCTATTGCAAATGCTGGACTGCTTCAATTGAACAAAAGTTTTTCTGCTTGTAACAAACTTAAAGGATTTAGACATAGCACGTAACGCACCTCAAACGCGTTAATCTTTGTTCATTCAGGACTGAAAAGTACAAGACATGTTCGAAAAGAGTCAAGAGGTGCTCCTGCCGAAATGAGCCGAAAACNGTCGCATGAGTGGAAATGACTACGATCGAAAGCGTTGATCAGGTTGAGACGCGGGTTCTTAGCCTGCGATACGTGAGCCCCNGAGCAGTTCGTGAATGTGATTGATTTCCTCTGGCATTTCGAAAGGGTAAACTATAGGCTTTGCAAACATTCGATTAAGCTACGATGATTAAAACCTAATTTCAAATATTTATTGTAGCGCTTCTTCTTGATGGGCCCGTAACCTTTATTACGATGTACCAGGGGCCCGTGACCCACAAATGCTTTAAGAAACTTTAGGTTAGGGAAGTTTGTAACCAAGCTTTGACGAAAATTTACAAGAGCAGGCGTCTTGCCAATCTTTGACAAGAGCTGACCAAGCACATTTATTCAGCATGAACTTCCGGTGGAAAGACTGGGCACGGTTAGCAAACTAGTGGCGAAAAACAGTTCAGTTGCACGTTTAAAAACGGTCACGGCCGTCCGCCTGAACGTTCTGTCTCATTCTTGATCTTGTTTCAAACTCATGCGTCAACAGCTACGACGTCTTCCGCGATAGTTTTTTGGTAACGCGAGGTCGTTTTAATAACAAACGCGAGATCGTTTCAAAACATCAGACACTGCAAATGCACACAGGATTTTAGAAAATCGTCACTCCGCAAATCGTTTTTTTTTGTTTTGTGGCATCAGAACAACATCTAACACAGGGTCTCCAAACTACGGCCCGCGAAGCCGTTTCGTCAATAATGAAAAAATAATATTTGTACGAAAAATGCTTTGATTTTGTAGAATGTAACATATCCCGAAACAATCGCATTACGTAAGCTGTCCGGCCCTCGAACTGTTGTGTAACAGCTTCTGTGGCCCTCTGACAAGAAAGTTCGGAGACCCCTGATCTAGCAAAGCAAAACGAAAGAACCAACTTTGTTCGCAGTCCACGTATAAGATGCCCGGTGCCGGGGCGATGAAAGACCTCTTGCAGGCACAGGAAGTCGGTTGGGGGGAAGGTGGTCGATATCGCCCTCTCCTTGCTGGTCACGCTCCACAGGGTGGAGGTGATGCTCTGGGCATCCGTTGCGCTATCGTCTGCAACAGACCGTTGTGACAAGGTTTTGTCGCCGAACTGGGACGGTGTTGGGCGCTGAGCTTGGTTGAGGGGTTTCGAAGCGATGAGAGAAAAATTGCTAAAACGTCAGCGTTTATTTTGTTGTTATTTTTCCGCCGAAAATCGCTTTTCTGAACTTTTTCCGACTTGCCCGCTACAACGCGGCGCAAGCCTTGGCGCAGTCGACAAAGGTCGCGAGAAAAAGATTTTCCTTCCCACGCATGCTGTTTTTATCCTCCGCTCTTCATTGGTGGACTAAGAAACAAGACAATCAGTCACAAACATCGGGTTCCGTTTCTGAGCAGGCCGTCGTTGTTTCTAGATTAGTTATTCGCCAAACCACTGCGCCAGCTGCTCTTTTCCTTCCTTTATGAAAACTTAGTTTCACGCCCGACGACACACAAGTGTTTCAGACCTAACAAGAAGTTTTTCAGACGTAACAAAAAGTGTTTCAGAAGTAACAAAATGTGTTTCAGACATAACAAAAACTGTTTCAGACGTCACAAAAAGTGTTTCAGTACAGATGCTTATGCTTTCAACAAGTTGAGTTTGCTATGCGACAGGTGAAAATGTTTCTATTACTGCATAATCTGTACAAAACATTATTTACGTTTCCGAAAAATGTTTGTGAAGCACGTCCGGATTTGCAACTGCAAAGCGAAGGCGATCTTTCGTGTTTGTAAATTTGCTGTTCACAACACTGCAGCTGGCATTTCACGACAGTTAGTGCACGAATATGCCGTCGCACCTTAGGTCAGGACATACGACGACAGTGCCAAAAACCGAGCTCGTTACGCGTGCTGGTATCACAAAACAGAGTCTTGGTTCGCATTTGAATTCATGTGCAGTTTGAGTGGAAAGTTGAAGGTTTCAGTGCCTTGATTTGGTCGCAAGAAAAGTAAGGTCTGTAGAACATGTGTTGTTTTTGTTCTGTTGCGTGTTTTCCAGCCATGAAACAAACACTTAGTTCTGCTCAAGCGGAGTCTCGAGAAGATATCCTAACTAACTGCACGACAGTTAAAATCACATGAACCCGCATGACCTGGTATAAAAAAGAGGGTGCTTCCCCTAAAACGCTACACATTCTCGTACCGTCGAGACTCTGTGCGGTGAAATTGAAAGTCTCGCTGCTCCACGGTGAGAAGAGGAGTTCGGCTTCGACTTGCTTGCTACCGCCAGCGCCGTGGCTTTGCTGCGCGCGCTTCGCGTTCGGGATCGTCTCACCGCAAAACAGCTTCGCAATCATCTTGCCGCGCTCTCTCGAGCTGTGGAGGTTGTTTATGTGTGCGATGAACTCGGGCATCAGGCAGAGATTGCTGGTGATGACCGAATAAGTGTTCGGGCCCGTTAAAGTGCCGGCGGATTTGCACGAGGTCGAATCGTCGCCGGTTTGTCCGGCGACGCCGATTCGCCTGTACTTTTCGTTTCCGCCCAAGACCCTGCCAAACATTCGCCGAGTTTCACAACACTTCTTCACTCACAGGAAAGGAAGATTCAACATTCAATGGAGCACAAAAATGACTAGGAGTCGTTTTTTTCAGTTAGAGATTAGCTAATTTCAATAAGATCAGCATATTGAGATAGCATGCCATACTTAAAGTACATACAGTACAGCAACCAGCTGGTATTTTCGGAGGGGGAGGGGAAATGATTGTATCATGTTGTACTCTTTTTGGAGGGAGGGCAAATTGATTGCAACTTGTATCTAACACCTAAACATGTTTTCGAAAATTTCGCGGAGAAATTGCCCAGTGTTACTCCTCCCTGGTTGAGGGCCTGCATGCAAGCAAGTGAGTACAGGCTTAAGTCTATGTTGTTGATCTTATGTAGTTTCATAAACTTACAGAAGTTGAAACTACTGTCGGAATATCAATTCTACAAATTGGGGTGCACACAACAAAAATGAAATTTTTACCAGTTTTTATTCACACGTAATATAATGACACTGGAAACCAAACTGATGCGAGGTATGTCTCTAGTTATGAAAGCGTTATAAAAGATACACTCAAAGTGCATTTGCGTAGCTGATGACGCGCTATTGAGGTAACGTATACTCACAGCTCATCTGGGCAGATGTAAGAGTAAGCCCTCGGTCGTATGAACTGCAGAGGACACCATATAAGAAAAGCCAACAATGCTAACGGTGATGTACAGATGAGAGACAGGAATAGAAAAAATGCCTGGAAGGTATCATGAACAACAATTGATCTGAAGCTCATTAAAAAATTTCATTAGTGTAGCAATGGCTACTGTAGTGAAATTTTATGCTGTATCTGTAGTTCTGTTTTGTTGAACATTTCATGTCAGGCGCACAAATGCGCTGAACCAAGGATATAAATCAGAAATAACACAGTTATTAAATTTGTCTGGATATGAAATTAAACACAGTAAAAATCAACTTGTAACAAACCAAATCGCATGGTGATATTCCTAAAATAATAATTTAAAAAATATATGTATATGTATATCCATCAATCTATATTCCATGCTGTTGACTAACTTTACCAATCAAGCTTATGAATGCTCTGTACCTACCACCTAACAGCCACAACAATTTGATAGGCTAAGTTACGTTACTTACATACCCCTCCCATGATACAACATCCAGTGCAATTTAAGCACATTTAAAAGCAGTCAACCAAACATATATATCTTTATGATGTAATATCGCTGTCTGCTTCTTCCATTTAGGCTAACATTTCAGTAAAATGATGAAAGCACAATGAAAACAAGAAATTTGTTCCTGGAATAAACTGCAAACTTATTATGAGCGACTGGAAGTCACACTAAACCTAACACACCTAGACTAAAGACCAGTAATATCTCTTTGGAAAGCTAATGATAGCTTGGATCTTAAACACTGCATTTGAACATTGAAATTACTTTGAACTTCAAAAACTTCCAGGCAGCTGAACTTGCAGCTTGAATGAACACAACAACACATTCAAAATACAAGCCATGTACTAACCTGTATACAAAACAGGAAGATATTTCTTGGTACTCTATCGCGATCTGTAGTTTTAATAAACATAGACAGTAGAGTGTCCAAGGCTGAAATCCATGGAACAAAACAAACAACGGATGCCTTGTACAGAAACCTAATGACAAAATTGGAAGTTGCAAAAGGTCCTCCTGGTAAAAGAAATGCATTGGTATCCAATGCATCAGCTTGTATGCTTTCATCAGAATGATCCATAGGACCTGCCAACAACAGATGAATTGAAAATGTTGAGAAACTTTAGAAAACTATGCTACTTGCTGCACAATTAAACTTTCACAGAATCCTTGAAAACTGCTTGCTGGTTTTCACAATATCAAATTACTAAGGTTTTGGGCTACCCCAATAATGCTATTGGTACAAACAATCAGAACTTGAAATTGTTATTTTTCATAAGTTTATTTGCCAAGGCTGCAAAACTTATATTTAGAGCTACCTAACACAACATTTCATGTCGCATCTCATGATGAAGACAGCCAGTACAACTGAAGTTTTTCCTGCCTCCAAGGAAGGAAATATGTAATTCCAGTGTTGACTAATTTCGTTTAAGTTTCAGTGACTACCAAACTTTTTAACTAGGTACACTCTCTGAAAGATCTTAATAACAAAGCATTTTTTCTATAAACAAGCAGTTAAAATCATGTTGTCATCACCAGATTTCATGCACTGCAAGCGTCTTTGTCTGTTCATTTACTCTGTAACAGTATCAAAACCAATGGTGTACCTGACAATCAACATAAAGTAAAACTCTGGAAAACACCAGGATCTATACTTTGAAATATTTATATCCAGGTACCACTTTGGCTATAAAATTCATGACTCTTTGTTTCTGCTTTCTTACAAAAAATGTGTCAGCTGCACAAAATTTAAACATCAACATCATTTGACTAGCAGAAGCACATACTTGGTCAAGTTTTTTATTGAAACTAGTTTTAGCAAACTCATTGAACAACCTTGGCCAACAACCCAGCATAGAGCCTTTGAAATAGACCATGCACGAACTAGACCAGTGATACTGAAAATGGGTGGAATCACCCTTTGTGAGCGATTTTGAGGGGCAAGGGGATAAAAAACAAAGGGTGATAAGGGGGCAAAACAACACAAAGGGGGNGAAAACACTTGACCACTGCCACTAATTAGTCATTGAGTTAACTTCAGCTGTGACCTTATTTCTCTCAATGTGAAAAAAACACTTGTCGATTCANAAAAGAGGTGATCTAAGACTGTACCTCACTAAAATGTCTCCCAATATTTCGAAGCTTTGTGAAGGCCACCAAGCATATTTGTCACACTGAACTAGGGACCATGGTATGTTGTGATTTCTTATAAATAAAATTCTTTAAAAATATTACCTTGTGTTTGCTGCATCAGGCTAGGGGATGATAATAATGTGTTGAGAGTGAAAAGGGGGTAACTGAACAAAAAAGTTTGAGAAACACTGAACCAGACCATGCATTCATGTTAAACTGAGAAATAATTATTGATGCCTTTAGGGAGGTTATTTGTATCTATCATAACATTTTGCAAAAAATTGATGTTACCCTTTTTCTGTAAAGACCTTTCTAGTTAAGACTCCTCTTCCCCCATTATAGAGTCATGTAACCTGATGTAGATAAAATGCTTTAATTTTCACGACTGTTACTGAAAAATTTTAAATTACTATTTCAAAGTAATGCATTTAAAAAGGCATTTTGCATGTAACTAATGCACCAATCACTTTGGAACATTCAAGTTAGTTAGTCGCCTATCCGGCCTTTGAACTTTTTTTCTACTCTTATCTCAACACATTAAGATATACACAGTACTAAAGTAGCAAGGGGAAGCAAGAGTACACAAACATCAACTCATATACTGAACATTCATTTACATAAAACAGATGGTGGGCAAGCAATGCATGAAGAGTTGAGGGATATATAAATAGACGAGCAAGTCATGCACATAGTCTGTGATTGTGTCCGTGACATGGACCACGAGTCCACAATAAAATATTATTGTTATTATAGGTGAGAGATGTACAGTTACAAGTGACAATGCAGGTTGTGAATCAGAATGCCATGCAGCCACCATGACGTTGCAGAACAGAGACATGTAGACATAGAAGTAAAAAAAAATTTTTATCAACATAAATCATGAAGTATTAGTAACATAGTTACCCATGGACCATTATGGAGTGCTACAGTGCTGCATGTATGTCCTGCAGGGCACGTAGCACACCTGAATACTCATTTCACACATTCTAGTTATTTGGCCTCTGAGAACCTCAATGAGCGAATGACCATTTTTGAAATGCAACACTACAGAAATAACACAAATGTTGGAATTTCATCATTTAAGTTTGCCGGAGCCTTGCAAGGTATTTAAATAAATCAAGACACAAGAATTTTGTCAAACTGAGGTTAGGAAGATTTACGCACAGTTTTGATGAATTACCACCACAGACCAAAGATGAGTCTTGATTATCATTGGTTACGTCAAAAGCCCAAAGATCTGCAAATAATAGGGGTATTTTTAGCTCAGGCAACTTTACCATCAAAGATTAGTTGACCTACTGGTTCAGCCAAGCAACCTTTGTTTGTTATAATTTTTCTAGTCTGGTGCCTGTTAGAGCATAGTCAATTTAAAGTACAGTAATGGTGCTCTTGCATACGACCCCTTTTGATTTATGCTATCTCAGCGGTTCTTAACTGGGGGCCATGCCAGGGGGGTGCAAGCTCTTTAGCATTCTCTACAACATAAACATTAGAATTTGATCAGTAAATTTACCAACAATACATCTGTTTTTTACAACTTATTTATAGCCAGGGGGACTTGAAACAAAGGACATGTACTCAAGGGAGGTGTGTTAAAGAAAAAGTTAAGAACCACTCCATAGCTTAGGTCTTCAGGATGTATTCAGCAGTAGCCTAAGCCTAAGGCACAATCAGTGTCACATGGCGTGACGTTGCCAGAACCAAAGAAAATAGGCCAGTCTACTCTCATAAACAAACAATAAGTAGTGCAATTGCGTGCCAAGGCATCAAGATCCTAAGACTGGACGAGTATTGCTTTCATACCTGCAGTACATCTTGGTTTCTACAAGAAAAAATTAAAAGCCGGTTTTATTGGTAAAACACAACCGCAAGCACCTTCTATTGCATACAAAAAAACCCTCTACCTCATCTCAGATTCTGCTATTTGAGCCCAACATCGATCATCTCGAGACTTGTTTCACAGTGCGCTGGTCGCCAGCTTGACTACACCAACTAACGCAAAAGACAGTATGATTTGTGGGACATTTTTGGGCCAGCACGGACGCGAGCGGCGAAGAACACGAGCTGAAGTCTTGCACGTAAGTGGATTACTATTGTGATGTAATACACCTCACGAACAACAAAAAGCTTGAAGTGAAAAGCTCACGGCTCTATTCAAGTGTCACAAAACTAAGAAACGTACCCATCCACTGGCCTTGAACAGCTCTCTTTCGAACACTTGTCATAATAAAACGAACTTGTACAACAGTTTGGCTTCGTCTTGACGGCTTCGCCAGTCTAGCAGTCGCTTGTTTTCATGCATGCTAGCGGTGCGATGAAAAATCGCGCACGCCAAGCCAGCCTATTGAACATGTAGCCATTCGCTGGAGCTACTTTCACCTGTCGCACTAACCTAGCGTAACAAAAAGCCAGCTGCAGCTGGTCACTGCATATTTTATTTAAGAGATGAAAAATTTAAAAAAAAGCTCATCGGATTGACTCAAAGCAGCAGAAACGTTCGTAAACGTCAAGTATTTCTTGGTAGAAGCATAGCCAAAGTGCGATATCAATTGTGCAGCAAACAAGCTGCGAGCCTCTTTTTCCCGATGTTCAAATGCAGTTAAAAATGTACTTTTTCGTTCCTTTTGTACGCCCATG
>JGI24158J21664_10005452_pt1 | contig 16635 bp, 13 predicted proteins | sample Ectturendosymbi3_FD_21664 | JGI IMG/M metagenome (IMG submission 21664)
TTTTTATTTATTCTCAAACGTGCGGCTGATCACGAGATTCCGGCGTTGTTTGCCGTATGCCAAAGGTATACCCTTCTTGACTAAAATAAAAAAACTAAATCCTCATATGTTGGTTAAGGCCAAGAACTGCACGTTTTAATTATATTTGTCTGCGACCGGTTGTTTCACATCTTTTTATTTCAGTTGCGAAGCACACACGTTCACAAAGAGTCAGCATAACTCCTAAAAAAGCAACAAAACAAAAAACAATGCAGTCTACTCAGTAATCACTACAGACGCAAATGATAAAAGACTCCGCTGCCCCTATGCAGTTGCTTCCTGCAAAGATGTACGTGATCCATAGTTTTGTATCGCAGATAAAAATTAGGCTACAATGCAATTCCTTTTGCTCTAATAACAAGTCTAGAAACCTCACTGAATTTACAGAAATACGGCGTGTAAGTCAACTGATATATTATTGTTTAGTCATGTCAAGAACAATGATTCTACTAGAGCAGAGGTGCACAACCCGTGGCTGTAGATAAAATTTATGCGACCGTACACATATAATTTAAAATATATGTTATGGCGGACGTGCATTGATAAAACTTTTTGTTCACAGTGTATGAGGACATTTAGTAGAAAGACAGACATGCGGAAGCAGCCTAGGCTAAGTGTGTAGAAGCAGAACAGAAGCAATGCAAAAAAACAAAAAAATCTCGAATTCATTGGCGACCATATTTCATAAAAATAAACGTAATGTGACCGGCTATAGCGAATGGGTTGTGCACCCCTGTACTAGAGCAAGAAAAAAGTTGATAAGAACCACTATTTGCGAAAAACATTTCCTGATTTTTTAAACAATTTTGAGCTGGAGTACAATAACTATCTGAAGGCGAACGCACCAGGCAGTAAAGGAGAGTCAATACATTTTTTGTGCTACAACCGATGAAAATTAAACTATAAGAAGCACTTTGATAACGATGTATCTGTTGAAGCAACTTCAAGCAAATCAATGCCAAGAAAAGTGTGTACAAACCAATTTGTGCATGAAACAAACATTGCTTCGCAGTACTGGCAGCACGCTGAAAACAGTATTTGGTTGAGAAAATTTGCGTTAAATGTTTTTTTAACAAACTCTACTGGTAAAATTCACGACTGTCAGTTCGTTATCTTATGCTACGAACGAAGGCGGGAATAATTGGAATAGTCTCTTTTTTCCTTCGGTCCGATGAGTACGCTCTTTCACAAGAAGCTTGCCTGCAAAACAGCGGAAATAGTTTTGAACTTTATAAAATGACAGACATTAGTAAAAGTATTGAAATTGTTAAAACTCGTGAGTCAGAAAGTACTATTTATTTGCTGTTAGGTCAAAATAATATTTTTGCGTAAAAAACACAGAGAATATGCAAAAGGAAAAGGCAAACTTTAAAATTTCGTGTGGATTAAAGTACTCAATTGACGGCAAAATTTGTGACTGCTGATTAGATATTCAGATATCACGGCAATGATTCTTGTAATTTATTTGTTAATTTGTTTGTTCGAGGCCAATCAGAGTTCCTGAAACCTTCAAGAATGGTGAAAAGCATTTATTAAGAATTTTTTTGAAAAAACATGGAAGTATTTGAAACTTTTCATATTCTGATACCACGCTAAATTTTTGATTTCCTTTCGAATGCAAACCAAAATCCGTTTTTGTTTCTGCAATGTGATTGAGCTCCAGTGCAAGCACAAGAGCGAAAGTAATACTCGTACACAGCTTCTTCTTAGAGAAGCTCTTAATAAGTCAGTCCTTTTTTTCTTGTTTCTTTTGCAGGGAGTATGTTTAGATGCATATAAGTATACGTGCAAGAATACACTGGCATAGTTCCGACGAATATGTACAGAAATCTCTTCTAACTTGCAAAACATAAAAATAAGCGACTCTGAATCGTTTGGTTGGGTGAATAGCACCCATATGTGAGATAAATTTTCGTTAAATCATATCCATTTTCTTCGCCTTCAAAATAAAACTGCTTAGTAATAAGTAGCATTAAAACCTAGGTTGCAGCCAGACATAAAGCCCTTTAATTGAATAAAATCTGTATTTTAAACTACACGTATGATTTCTTTGCAGGTTTTGAAATGAAATCTGGATGTTGTAATTAAAAACAATATTTTTTCCAGGCCCAAAACTTTCAATTGACTGCCAATTTTTCTGAATTAGTAATTGCTGTAAAAAGCGACGGAAGGTCTTGCAGTTCTTGGTTACATTTAACCAAGCATGTAGCGCTCACAACAAGGTGTGGGAACGCACCAAAAATATAGCCATTTTGAAACAGCTTCAAATCCATTTTAAAGCAAATGCAAAAAAGGTGTGGGAACGCCGTTCCCACGCGTTCCCGCCCACTACACCCCTGCATTTAACACAAAGCTTCCTACGTTTCGACCTCTTCAGTGTAATAACATACTGTAAATACTATCTCACAGTTTCTCACACAATACTGTTCGTTCAGTGTCAGTCACATTTAGGGTTAGTTCGGATATCCATAATTTTTACTATCCGGATATTTGTATTTTAGCTAACCGGTTAACCGGATAATGACCGCTAATTGTTAGATTATTGATTTTGTGAGATTCTCTTGATAAACTGAATGCAAACTCACGACATAGTTTTATTGTAAATATACAAACGTGGACAGGGCCGGATTTAGCAAGTGCAGGTCCCAGTGCAGGTTGGAAGTACTTTTGCGGAGTCCCACTGAGTGGTGTGTGCAGAACGTGTTTCGTGGGACATCAAGTTACAATGGTAGAAGTCAGTAATGTGAAAAAAATAAACCCTAAAGATGGACGCCGAGATATGGACGACGTACCGTTTCACAATTTGGCAGTACTCTTGCAGTGAAATTAAAACCGTCCAATCACTCTCGTTTCTGGCGAAAATTCTGTTGTGATTGTGGACGGCCCTATTTGGATTAACATTCCGATTCATGACACTTGGCCAAGTGGCAGGATTGTTTATTCATCCAATGGTTCCGGAAAATTTTGATTTTCGTGCTCATAAGACTCATCAGATGCAGCAGCCAACGAACTTCCTTCTTTGTCAGACTCAACACTTTCGAAATGACTTATCCCACTTCTTGTACATAAGCTTACCCTTCAACTCTCCGGCATAACATCATCAGTCTGGCTGCTTACGTTGTGGCAATTTTCACTGTGGCGTGGCTCTTAAAGTTTTTTCTTTATATTATGAAAAAGATCTGTTAAAATACTTGTCCAATGCGATATCCTCTTTGTCAGCTTCAGCCTTTTTTGTCTTAGTTTTAAATAGCCTTCTTTTGACTGCCACTCAATGTTATTGGCCTAAGTCACTTGACCTTTGACACATGGCATTTACCTTATTTACAGAAAACTAACATAGCCTATAATAGATAGCCCAAAATCGACTGTTAAAGTAAAAAAACTCCAGTAGTATGTCTGCCTATCAATATATACTTCACACGTGTAAAATGGTTACAGTGAAACCCGCTCACTAGAGCACCGGTTAAACCAGTGCAAACTGTTATTTGAGCAAGTTTTGAATTTCCCGGAAAAGGTTAAAAAATCTCTTTCTCTTTTAACACGAAAGAAATATACTGTGAAATGATTGCAGATTTCGCAATATCTTCAAATCTACTTTGTAATTTTTTAAAACATATAAGTAATGTTTTCTCCTCTAAAACTTCCACGAAAGTCATCTCGCCTTTGCACTTTTTCAGATTTTTGCAACATTCAATTTTTAGGCTATATCTCAGAACGTTAACGACGCCAGTCTGTGTGAGACTGATGCCATGGTCCTTTTTTCGGTAGTATTTCATAATGCAATTTTCAACACAAGAACTACAAACATCATGAGGCTTACTTCACGTGAACCAAACTGTCACTTCTGTGACTTTGTAAACGGTTTAAGCAGGGTTTTTTTAAGGCTTTTTAGGGACTCCATCCGGGTCCCTAGAATTGAAAATCGGGTCCCTAGAATCAGAGAAAATTATCATCGGGTCCCTAGAATCAGGGAAAATCGGGTCCCTTGAATGAGAGAAATCGGGTCCCTACAAGTCCATACTGGGTATACCTAACATTTTCCTTAAAAAAACTGGTTCAAGTGTTAGTATTCATTAAATAAATTTTTTGTTACTTTTTAAGGAATCGTTATTTCAGCAGATCTCTGAAGGGAAATTGAATAAGACTGACTACGCAGCCCACATTTGCAATTACGAATTAAACTAAAACCTTCAGAAGTAACTACTGAAATGGCAACAACTTTGAACGGTATTTCACACTTGATCTTCCAAATACAAAACGCTTTTACAAACAAGAAAGAAAACAGTTTCAAAACTTACCACTCTCTACATTAGCCAGGTGCTATTAAAAAAACAGGCTACACATTACAGAAAAACAACAAACATGGTAACAATTGCATTACAAAAACGAATTCTGATGGGGGCGTTAAAACTGCGCAGTTTACTTTGATTTTCGTTGACAACGGATCCCGCCCACTGTGAACCCGCGCGCCGGCACTACACAGGCAGTAAGTTGCGTAGGTTAGTAGGGGTAGCGCGGGGCCCTATTGGAAGCCAGGCCCGGCTTTTAGCCGATTGGACCGATTGGTTCCAATCGGGCCCGGCGCCAAAGGGGGCCCGGCGCTACGCCTACGAACTTACGCAAACTTACACTTTCAATCAAAGCATGAGACCCGTTTCCAACGAAAAAAAAGTGAACTGCGCGGTTTCACACGCCCTCAGTAATTTGTTCTTTAATCGTAACAATGGCAATTGTTTTTCGTCAATGTGCAGCGTAGTGTGTCATTAGCAGCTAGTTAAGGCAGAAAGATTTAAGTTTTAAAACTGTTTTCTATTTCAGTTACAAGCGTTTCGTATTTGACAGGTCAAGTTTCAATAGTTCAATAGTTTCAATAGTTTCTGCAAAATACGATTCGATAGTTATTGCTGTTTCGTTAGTTACAGTACTGGTACTGTACTTATCTACTGGAGGTTAACTTTAGTTCGTAATTGCGAATGTGTGCGGCTTAGTCAGTCATTCAATTTCACTGTCGTAGAGATCTGATGAAGCAATGTGAGATCGGCATAAACGTTTGAATAAACTTACTTTTAATTACGCAAACTTAAGACCATTACCGGGATGCAAAAAATAAACGTTCCTTAACAAGTAATAGAACACTACTTTAGCGAATATACAAAGTAACGGAAGTGTTGGGGCCACCTTCATCGACGTAACAGAAGTGTTAATTATTTTTAAGCGAAGTAAGCCTCATAATAATAATAATTCATGCATTTATAAAGCGCCGAAATCCGACATGTCGCTCTAAGGCGCTGAAATGATGTTCATGTGGTGAGATTTCCATTATGAAGTTAAGGTTAGGTTTTTTTCTCACACAGATTGGAGTCATAGTTTCTGAGATATAGCCTAACAAATTGGAAGTTGCAAAAAGAAAAGGTGCATAGGTGGGACAACTTTTGTGGAAGTTTTGAAGGCTTTTGAAGTACTTGCCTGTTCTGAAAATTTTTTGAAAGGTAGGTTTATAATTACTGGGAAATCTGCAATTACTTTATATATTTCTTTTTAATGTTAACAGAGAAAATAATTGTTTAACCTTCTCCGGGATATTTAAAACCAGCTCTAATAAGCGATTTTTGCTCTATCGGTGCTCTATTAATTAAGCATGTTTCACTGTAACCATTTTCCGAGTGTAAAGTATATAGTGATAGGCATGTTTTATACTGGCGTTTTGATTTTTGTTTTTAACAACCGAATTTGGGCTATTGATTTAAAAACACATTTTTTCTGTAACTCACACAAATATCATGAATCAAAGACCAAGAGGCATAGGCTGAAAATGTTATGTGGCAGTCAAAAGAGGGCTAAAGCTAGGGCAAAAAAAGACCAAAGCAGAAAAAGAGAAAGGTACGTTGAACAAGTATTTTAACAGAAATACCTCAAAAAATGCACAAAAAGCTCTATAAGAACCACGCCATAGCGAAGATGGCGATAACGTGGGAAGACAGCGTGATGATGTTATGCTATACGGTCAAATCAACTTTATATACGGTAAGTGAGATAAGGCATTTCGAAATTGTTGAGTCTGTCAAAGAACAAAGCTGGTGCACTTGATGAGGCTTGCGAAGAGTAAAATTCAAAATTTGTTGGAACCATTGGATTAACAAACGGTTCTCTTCTCTTACATGGCCAGATGTCATTGGTCGGAATATAAGGGATTATTTTGTCAAAAGAGAACCACCTACAATTAAAAAAGAAGTTCTCTGCATGAACGAGAGTGATGGGACACGATTTTCTAAGTTCCACTGTAAAAGAGTACTATACCAAATGGTGAAGCGGTAGGTTGTCCATGGATAATATGCTTGGCATCGAAAATAGAATCTTGTGCTACTACTGCAAACTTTTAAACTTTGGACACCCAATATCCTCTCTGGAGGTATATTGGAATGAACTAACTTATGGATTTATTGGGTGTTACGGCATTGTCCGCTAACGTCTCCGCTGGAAAGGTACAACTGTGGGACATGCTCTAGACCTCGAGCCTTGCTCTTTCACATCAACAGTTTCTGTTATTGTGACTTAATGCCCCTCAAAAAATTTCTGCACACGTTATGGAATGGGGGCGCAAAAGTACTTCCAATCGGGCCCCTCACTTGCTAAGGCCGGCTCTGTTGGAAGTATCCGGTCAAATCGGGGTTAAAACCAGCGTTGCATATATGACCAAAACCATGCAATTTTAACATTTACTGCTTTGGCAACGCATTTCGTCTGAAACACAACGCATCGATTATAATCGATCCATAATTATTACTCCATAATTATGGAGTCGTAGCAAAGAATCCACATGCACTGAATGCCCTTTCTGCTTCCACAGAAGCGGGCTGGATAGTGAGCTTCATAGTGAGTTTGAAGATTTGCAGGGCGTTAATAAGTGTAAAACTCATTATTAACGTCACTTTTTCATCCGGTTGACCGACAAAATATCCGGATATCGGGTAGCAAAAATACTGTGATTATCCAGGTAATACAACCCTACTGCAATCATCTCAACGAAACTTTGCCATGTAGGCAATCCATAAAGAAAATAACCTAAGAAAATATGGACACTTGGAAGCATACAATTCATTTACGGATGCTATGTAAAAGCACAAGTGTGCTCTACATCTCTGTGTTATCAGGCAATTGTCATGTAAATATTCGGATCGACTGCAGTCTGTCCAGATGGTGTTATGTCAGGAAACATTCACACCAGAGCTGACGTTGAAAAATGCTACCTGATTGAAATATCCGTTCATTGTGTGACTCTGCCCATTCGCAACACACTGTATACAAGCGAACAAATTTACAGTAGCCTTCTTTCTGTTTGCAGAAAGGTTTTCCAAAATGCATTTTCTTTATCTTGGGCAACGAGTTTTGCGAACGGTACTCCTACTATGGAATGAGAAGTAAGCGCATTTTCAAACATTGTGGCTGTCGTTTTGTGCTGGTAGTTGTTTAAAATGCTTATGTTGTGTACGTAAAGTTTGTTTTAGTACCACCAAAATCACCAAACACACATAAAAGCATTTTCTCGTTGCAAGTTGTCATCTTTTTACCAAAAAATGTTTCAGGTGCTGTTTTTAGCAGTCCATAGCTTTCAATTACAAGTCCCCAAACGAAAAGAAAATCCACAAATGCGTTTTTTCGAAACACTTTTCTACCATTTCTATAGCAAAGGTTTCAACCGCAGATAGATCCTAATGCCCAATCACTATCACACAATCGGGGACACAAGAGGCACATTTGGGAAGGAAAATGCCATCACCGCAGCCGAAGTCTTCCTAGATGTCAAAAAACTGAAGGCTGGGAATGTAGGCAGGCTGCATGCTTCGAGAAATCCGACTTGAAATGCTCAAACTCTTTGAATCACAAAGGGGTTCTTTGGCTGACTTGTGTGAGTCAGGTGGCCTGGTGTTCTGGAAGGAAAGACTGGCAAACTAAGGTGATCATCCCATACACAAAAAGGGAGATAAGAGCAACCTTTGCTCCTCCTGGTTACGGCCCTGTGCAGGACTGCGGTCTTGACGGTCTGCTGTTACTAGCCGTCAGAAGTTTTTGTCCGTGTCGGCGGAGTCAAAATGGCAACTGTTCACCGTGAGTGTTGGGCTCCGGAAAGGGTATGTACTGTTAGCACTCCTCTTCACAGGCTATGTCAATTGGATAGACCAGCGATCCCCAAAGTACGGCCCGCGGGTCAGATCCGGCTCGCGAAAGGTTCCAATGCGGCCCGCAAGTTTTCCTAGAATGTTTAAAAATTTTGTAAAATCATGTTAATAAACTTTTTGTATGATAAATTACATGTAGGATGTGGTCACACATGTCAGATTGATAAAAAGTTCAATTACAAAAGTTTTGGAGTTTACTTGCAATGTGTGAAATAAAAGTGATTCAAGTATGGGTCGCGACCCAAACAAGAGTCGCGAAGCGTCAAACAATGTTTCACACCGAAGCGATCAAACCTGGGTTGTATACTTTCAACGTTATCTCTATTGGTTTATCTGCGTCTGTCTGCAGTGTACTGTAGGTACTTGAGGAAAAAATAGATTGCTGACATTTAAAACGAACTTAGCAACTTAGGCTAGTGCCAACAAACATCGTACAATTGCTATTTTTTTCATGTTAACATACACTGTTTGAGACTTGGGTCGCGAGATGTTCACGCAATACATATTTGCGTCGTGATCAAAACGTTTGGGAACCGCTGACCTAGGCCATTCATTTTTAATGTTATACTTTGCGAACAACATACACAAGTTAACGCAGCTGCTTTTTCCCTTGGATGTTACTGCGCACCAGCACCCTAATATTGTACATGTGTTGGTGGCTACACTGCTGTAGACTACATCAGCTTGCATACAGCATGTGCTGCAAAATTTGTAAATTGTAGTAGGCATTTGGGATTTGAATCGTAAGCGTCAACTGGAAGTTTGTAATGTAAAGTGTTTAGCAGGAGCACTGGGTACTAACTATAAGCGAGTTGTTGGGTACCAGTATTTGATCTAGTACTGGTACCCAAAAGCTTGTCTTTTCTAATATGAAATATTGTAAGACGCACATTGAACGATACTCTCCGTATTGCAGCATCGAGGATGAAACCAGGTATTACTACTATTACGCAGCAAAAGAAGCGGTTTCATTAGTCACGTTGCAAACATGTTACCGAAACATATTATCAAATAAAGAAAAAAATGGCAAAAATACCCTACAAACGTGACTAAAGCTATGCATGTTTTTGTGAACACACAAATAGTCCGGCCCACTGACTCTGATAAGCAGTGGCGCATGTATGCAGAATGGCACCCATGGCGCATGTATGCAGAATGGCATCCATGGCAAAGTTTAAATGTGCGCCCTTTTTCATCATTTAAATATTAGAATTAGGCACAAAAATATCCTAAAACGAACAAATATCAGAAAGTTTTTAATTTATTTCGGACAAATCACTGAATTGTTTCAGCGAAAAAAAGCAGGTGAGAAGGACATGGTCATAAATAGGGCAAGCGCGTGTTCTTCTGTCACAATATCTGACCGTCATGTTTTGTCACAATATTATTTGGTCAAAATGCTTGGTGGTGCTGGCGCAACATGTGCATTAGATAAAGGCATTGTGTTGAAGCAGCTTTGCAGTTAATGGTTGTATGAGGAGAAAAATAGTTGAAGAAACTGTAAGTCACAAATCTAAATTTGGGCCAAGCGATTTTTGCGCCCCCGTTAAAGTGGCGCCCATGGCATGAACCATGCCTGCCATACCCTAGATACGCCACTGCTGATAAGATCGCGAATTTGGCCCAGTACCCAAAAATTTGGGTACCGCTGGGATAGACAGTCACAGTAAAATCAGAGAGGGTGTCACAGTTGGGAGCTCCCGCACCAGGATCAACCGTTTGGTTTTTGTAGACGATTTGGTCCTGCTGGTAGCATCTTCTCAACAGGGCCTCCAACATGCACTGATCAGTTTTCCGCTGTGTGCGACAAAGCCGGAATGAAAATCAGAACTAAAAGGATCGAGGTACTGTAATATGTCTCTCCAGAGACAAGGCAGTGTATGTCTCTCCAGAGACAAGGCAGAGCTTTTTCGCTCTGTGGTGACAAAACGGCAACTTTCAAACACCGCGAAGCTGTCCGATTTTAAATCGGTCTTTGTTCCGATCCTCACCTACGGTCGTGAATCTTGGTTAATGACTGAAAGAATACTATCCCACGTGCAAGCGGCAGAAATGGGATTTTTTTGAAGAGTTCAAGGTCACGGTGTGACACTTCGCGACAAAATGCGCATTTGTGAAATTCGTAAAACCCTGAAGGTCGAGCCACTTCTCCGAATCGATAGATCCTAGTTAAGTTAGTTTGGCCATGTGTCCAGAACATGGCCGGCACTACCATTAGGTGAACTAAGCGGTTGCCTAGGGCGCTGAGCCAAAGGGGGTGCCAAAATCTACAATTGTGTGGTTTAGGAAGTGACGAACGTACACCAAAAAAAGGGAATGAACATGATAAAAGTGAATGAAACACACGAACATGCAATTTATGAGAATATAAAGGTAGTAGGTTATTTCAGGTTTGCTGCAGAACAGTTAACATTTTTCTTATTAATTTAAATTTCACATATACTAGGCAAGCTATGTCGTCACAATTTGGTATATATTTTATTCATGTAATATACTTTTCTAATGTACAAAACGTCCTTCGTATTTCCGTAATGTATGTGATGAGTAGAGTAAGGATCCTTTCTGTAGGAGGGATGGGCGCTGGAAAGGATCTTGCGTAGGGTGCTCACAAGTCTATCTATTGTCTTCTGTCAGTTCCAACAAAGCATGCCCTCCAGGCCATACTTTATCAAGATAACTGCAAAATTTTAAGGGTATTACCTTGTTCTTTTCATTCTGGATTCCTGTTTTTCCTGGCTGCGCCGCTTTTACCCGAGTAGGTTTATGTCAAAGCCTTTACTAAATCAATTTTCAGCATCAAGTGTAGTCAGATTAGGAAACGCTGCCGAAACGCCAGCATTGTTGGCGTTAGTATCCTGGTTCATGACATCTCAAACTTTTTCGTTCTACGACACATTTTTTAAAGTTTTTTTATGCGACCCCTCAGGCCAGTAAATTTTATTCACCCCTGGAAAAATGTGTTGGACATAGTTTAAAACTGTTGAAAACAGTTTAAAAATTTTGGGCCCCTCTCAAAAACTTTTGACCCCCTAGTGTCCCAAGCTGGTTACGGGCCTGGACCCCCTTGATAGAGAGCCTAGTTGTTAATGATACGTGTAAACGTCCCATTACAAATCTCAAGAGGCATTTGTGTCTATGTTGAAATCATACAAATGCACACAATCTTCGAAAGTAGCTGTAAAGTAACAAAACTACCAAGTAATGGAAATTTTAAGGCGAAAAAAATTTAACAAAATACAATTCAGTTTATAGACGTTATCAAGCGCAACTAAAGGGATGGAAGCAGTTGATGATTTTTAAACAGATCATCCATTCGTCGATTGATACAAGACAACGCAGGACGAAGGACATTCTCAAATTTTTTCAAAAAAGATCGGTTTTTGGACTTGATGATTATCAATTTTGAGAATGCAGCTTCAAACAAATGTATTGTACAAAATGCTAAGAGTTTTTCAATGGCTAAATCAGAAATGAGTGGGCATTCATTTCTTGTTCTTATCCAAAAATCACACACAAACTCTGTTTTGAAAACTCCAGTTGCAAACTTTTGTCGTTTAATAACTCCACGAACTTATCCTGGACATGGGAGGTGTGTGGCCTACTTAAATTTCAATTGTGTATGGTTTGTGAATCCAACGTTTCCTGAATCAAAATCCGAAGTACTTCTGAAACTGTGTATAAAGCTTTTAACGTTAGTCTAAAACTACTCAGTATGCTCTCAAAGCAGTTAGCCTAACCCCTAAACTAGATCTAGAGTTCTACACACAAGCATGCGTTCGTGTCGGAATGCATGCAAAAACGTCAATATTGGTCAGTACGTTAAAACAGTCATGATGTGACAACGCATAACGTGTTGTGTTGAGTTGATTGTTGCCATTTGATAGCTCACGCAGACATATAGTAAACAACTGACATCATGAAGCACGGAATTGCCCATAAATATGCAGGAGAAACAGATTCACCGAAGGCTAGGCATACCATACGTCCCGTTTTAGCCGGGACAGTCCCAGTTTAAAGGCTCTGTCTCGGCGTCCCGGTCAGTCAACCAAAAGCCCCGGTTAGGCATTCAGCCGTGATTAATAGCATGCGGTCTGATAACAAAAGCAGAATGTTAAAGCCCTTATCACCTGTGAAATTAATATTTTCCTGCTGTAACTTTTTCCTGCTGAGAAAATAAAATCAAACAAAGGCGTCTTGAAGAAAGTATTATCTACACAAAAGTATTATTGGTCGAATATGTAAATTCACCAATGCTTGAACATTGTTTTGTTTCTTAGTAAAATGCATTATTTTAGTTTTTCTTGGTGCCTTAATTTAACTATGGAAATCAAAAATAGCTACACGCTCCAACTAAGATATGAGCCACATTTAATTGGTAAGGGTCGTTGTTCTCAAGCGTCCCGGTTTATCACAAAAATATGGTATGCCTACTGAAGGCCTACTCTTAATTTTCTTGTAAAGCTTACAAAAACTTTTATATCTGATTTGCGAAGCCAATTTGTTTCGCGGACTCAAAATTACATCTCGCCACCCCAGATGGGGTCTCGATCCATAGTTTGAGAAGCCCTGGCTTAGTTAACCAGTAAGATTTTGATTATAGGACGTACCACATTAAATTTATGTAACGAAGAGGTATCAGTTGGTACGCAACATAACCAATATTGGTGACCTTCGCGAATGTCAGAGCTTTGTTGCGCATGCAGAACGTCGTCGATTGTTACGACACAAAACTGTAAAAAAGTTTTTGAGGCCTATGCTAGAATTTTTGTTTATGTGAATTCTGTAACTCCTGTTACTTGTGGAGACAATATTTTGATAAATCTGGTGTTCAAACAAACACGGCATTCATCAAATAAATTAGTTTGATGTAACAAAATCGTCCTTAAAAAGGTTCTATTGGGTGGAGGGATGCTGGAATGGACCATGCCTAGGAGGCACTGGCAAATTTAAGATGTACAAAGAGCAAGGGGAATGTGTTTGTTTACGTTTAAACAGATCGTGCCACGGTTGATTGAGCTGGATGACGTCATAAGCTATAAAGGGGGTGCTGCAAATGGATCTTGCCTAGGGCGCTGGAACGGTTTGCGCCGGCCCTGGTCCAGAGTGCCCTGCGAAAGATTGGCGAGGCAAGTCCTGCTGGCTACACCCAAAGGCGTACGCAAGAGGGGGGTTGGGGTTAACCTCCCCTTGAGCTTGATATTTTACGAAAACTGTATTACCTGCGCAAAGGAGATTAATTGTTTTCGCATACTTTTTGCTTGTTAATTTGTTGGCTTAATGCAAATACTACGGAATGAATTTGCATGCAAATTTCAGGGAACATTGTAAATGGGCCAAAAAGTATTAATTAGGTTTTGGTGAGAATCTGGATTATCGTCTGCATCCAGGAACCATCTCATCACTTTTTGCAGACCTTTCGTTCACTACGCATGTTTAAGAGTGTATTACGCGATAGTTCACTTTATCCGAAACAATTCAGATAAACAATTCGGATCTTTGTTTTGTCGGCTATGGCTGAGCAGCGCACGTGCTGACCGCATTGGCTACATTACTAATTTCTGTAGCATGATAAAACCGTTGCACGAGTTCAAAAACAGCATTTGTTAAAACAGAAGCATCCAGGCATTTGATAATGTCTCAGCAGGGAAAAAGGAAAACTAAAAGTTTGCTGGTGTTCTATACATAACAAAAAATAGAGTTTACTTGCATACTTCATGCGCATTCTCAGTTCTTGTGTAGTTCAGCAAGATTCGATTTTGCAAACCGGGGTGTGCGTCAAGACAATCCAGCCGCACACTTTCTGTGCTCCACTGCTCGTATTCGACAAGACATCAGCGCAGCCTCATTTTGCAGCCGTAAATTGCTCTGACGCAGTGATGAGTGTGTTTTACTCCCCTGTTTTAACGCGCAGCCTGATATTTTTGCAGTTATGAACTGCTGTGTCGTAGCGTTAGCGTTGATTGTATTTATTGTATTTTCCTCCGATATCCTAACCTGGAGCGCTGATAGTTTATTTTCAGTTCAGTGACACATAAATTAAGGGGAGTGCGTGTAAACGAATATGCATATTTTGTCAACAAACTTCGCCAAAATGTTGGTTTGGAAACATGATATGACGTCAAATTGTGACGTCACGAACAATGCACACCAAATACAAATGACCACCATATGCTACTGAACGAAAATCCCCCCATGGAAATTTTCTGCGTACGCCACTGGCTACACCCAAGGGACAGCAGCCCAGGGGTCGTCCAAGCACCAGGTGGAGTGACTACATCTTCGACCGTACTTGGTTCCGTCTTGGTGTGGAATCAACAGAACTATCAGAGATTACTGAAAAGCCCGAGGTATACTTCAAGTCCTCCTAGGTCTGCTAACCCGCGACCCTCTTGAGAGGAAATACGGGGAGGAAAATGAATGAATAGATCGTAATACAGATTGACACTGTCTTTCTCTTTCACAGCTATCTTGGTTCTGTACTTAAAGTACTATCTGCATTTGAGCGCCGCCACTGCAACATCTGTCTTCCACGCTTTTACTGTCCTGGCCTATTTTTTTCCTGTGTTTGGTGCCATCATGGCAGACAGCTACTGGGGAAAATATAAGTAAGTATGCCAGTGACCGACCACAGGCGTTACATTAATTTTGTGCAATTGCATGCAGGAACAATTAAAAGAGGTGTTGCATTTTTCGTATTGTTTGCTTTTCTATTGTGTATATACGCTTGTCATTGATTATTTGCCAACTGCTGTTTCTAAAAAGTAGTGTGCGATTGCTTAAGTAACTACTACACAAATGTGGGGCTTTGAATCCAACAGCAAATTTTTATAGGAAATCGATTTCAGGTAAAATTCATTCGCACATTCTACAAGCAATTGCTTACATTTAAAAGCACTAGTGTTTCTGTATGCTTTGAGGAATCAGGCGACTGCCATCTGCTTTCGTCTTTTTGCGATGATTCAAACTTGCACATATCTCTATTCAAGTATGCACTTTCCACGATGGGTGCAAGCAAGAAATCGATCAGCAAATTTTTAAAAGGGAAATCGATTTCACGTAAAATTACGCATCGTCAGTCCTGAAAATTGCAAGCAAAGCTTACGGGTGAAAAGTTGAAAGGCTGAAGTAACAGCAAAGAAAAAACAAACTCAAGACTACAATCAAAATTTTGTAACACACGCTCATAAATCATAACATCTTAACAAACTGACTGACGTCAAGAATACTAGTGGCGACAAAAAAACTGACTCATGAAATAAATGTTTACTCAAAAATTAAAAAGACGTTTACTCAAATAAATAAATGACTGAAACATCTAACTAGTTGGTGCTAATTTTTCAGCCATTATGGGTATGAGACAAGCTTGATCTCCAACATTACACGTAAGACTAAGAAGTCATCATTGGATAAGAATGGGTGCGGTAAAATTAACGAAGCTAAAATAACGTCAAAGTCTAGTTATCAAATCAGTGTAGCTGTAATTGAAACCGATGCCAATGTTAACGTTTAACAACCACCCATTTGTCGCTGATGAGCACTGAGAGCGAACTATTACGGAAACAAAACGTTGACAAGCTGTTACATAGATTTGCTTGCAAAAAAAGCACGAAAAGTACTATTATAGTTCGAGCATCTAACACGGTGATAAAAACTGAGAACTTTTTCGCATTCTTGAGTTTATGACAGGACAAACGTTTTCATTTTCCCACTACATATCTACCTTTTCATTTGATGTTGCAGAGTGTGTATTTCGTGTGATGAACACTAGTATTATGGGGACACCATGCGACATTTGTTTTAATTGAAAAGACGGGGGCCCTCGAACAATTGTGCCTCAGAACCCTTAAAAGCCTCATCTGGCACTGATACAAGTACAAATCGGTTTTTAAAATTTACTGTAGATTAAAATTTGTTTGATATGAAACTACATCAGCTATTGAAATGTATGTGTAGCGTAGGAGTATGATGCAAACTAGGCAGTTTCGTTCATTGCAAATACAGTGCAATAATATCATAATCATGCATGATATGTTGTAAATATAATGCAGAAGCTGTAGAACATTTACGAGCAAAGTTCTACACAAGAAACAACATTTTCTGGTTCCATTGTCACAAAGGATTGGTAGAAGACATTAGTCTTTCAGACGTGGAAGAAGTTAGTTATGTGAAAAAAACAAGTTGATAAAAGCAAACTCACAAATGAAATTTACAGATGAGTGCATGCAACGGTGGGTTTAGGGTTGAGGGGGCCCGAGGCAAGACTAAAAAGGGTCCTCTGATGACGTCATTATATTCAGCCAACCGTTATAATCACTTTAGATTTGCCTAAGATACGGCCACCCAAGGATATGTTCCTGAGACTACGGCATAACTGAAATAGCAGAAGGAGAAAATGCAAAAGGGTGTTCATGATACACAA